>ERZ860508.291-NODE-291-length-44124-cov-7.464907_pt1 | contig 44124 bp, 40 predicted proteins | sample MGYA00509976_ERZ860508 | MGnify/ENA primary metagenome ERZ860508 (study PRJEB30046, sample SAMN00715242) | human gut metagenome | study: EMG produced TPA metagenomics assembly of the A metagenome-wide association study of gut microbiota in type 2...
CGCCCCAGTATCTCTGGCGGGAGAATACCCAGTCTCTTAATTTATAATTTGTCTTGGCTGTTCCAATGCCTTTTTCCTCTAAGAATGCGATCATCTTTGTTTTTGCATCTTTTACTTCAAGTCCGTTAATAAAGTCTGAGTTGATCAGAACACCTGTTGCAACATCTGTAAATGCAGCCTCATTGATGTCCACTTCCTCTCCGTTCTTTGCAACCACCTGGATCATTGGAAGATTGAATTTCTTTGCAAATTCCCAGTCACGCTCATCATGTGCCGGCACTGCCATGATAGCACCTGTACCATAGGACATTAATACATAGTCAGAGATCCAGACCGGAATCTCTTTTCCATTTACTGGATTTACTGCTGTTAATCCGTCAATGCATACACCGGTCTTGTCTTTTGCAAGCTCTGCGCGCTCAAAATCAGATTTCTTTGCTGCCGCCTCGCGGTATGCCATGATCTCATCCCAGTTTTTGATCTTGCTCTGGTACTTATCAATAATCGGATGCTCCGGGGATACAACCATGTAAGTAACTCCGAATAATGTATCGCAGCGGGTTGTGTATACACGAAGTTTATCTTCTTTTCCTTTGATAGAGAAGTCAACTTCTGCACCCATGGATTTGCCGATCCAGTTCTTCTGTGAAACTTTGACACGCTCGATGTAATCCACATGATCTAATCCTTCGATCAGTTTCTCTGCGTAATCCGTGATCTTTAACATCCACTCACTTTTTACCTTGCGGACAACCGGAGCACCACAACGCTCGCAGACACCATTTACAACTTCCTCGTTTGCAAGACCTACTTTACAGGAAGTACACCAGTTGATTGGCATCTCTTTCTTATAGGCTAAACCTGCTTTGAAAAGTTTTAAGAAAATCCACTGTGTCCATTTGTAGTAATTCGGATCTGTGGTATTGATCTCTCTGTCCCAGTCAAAAGAATAACCAAGTGAATGAAGCTGATCCTTGAATCTTGCTACATTCTTCTCTGTTACGATCTTTGGATGAATCTTGTTCTTGATCGCATAGTTTTCCGTTGGAAGTCCGAATGCATCCCATCCCATTGGATAGAGTACGTTGTATCCCTGCATTCTTCTCTTTCTAGCTACAATATCAAGTGCTGTGTAAGGTCTTGGATGACCTACGTGAAGTCCCTGTCCTGACGGATATGGGAACTCAACTAATGCATAGTATTTTGGCTTTGTAAAGTCATTGGTAGCTGCAAATGCTTTCTCATCATCCCAGACTTTCTGCCATTTTTTCTCGACTACTTTATGGTTATAAAGTTCTGCCATAATGTTCCTCCTCTTATATTGATATATCTATTAAGCATAAAAAAATCTCCGTCTCATAAAGAGACGAAGATATCTATTCACTCCGTGGTACCACTCTCATTCGTCAGATGAAACTGTTCATCTAAATACGCACTCACATTCTTAACGCGAACCACACGTTCTGATCTACTTTGCTGTTAATTGTTTCAACCAGAAAACTCAGAGGCGAGTTGGGAACTTCCAAATACTGTCTTGCACCGTCCGACAGCTCTCTGAAACTTTTTCGTTCTTAATACTCCTCGTCAACGTCATTTTTTATGCTTTTAACATGATTTATTTTAACATATGAAATTCATTTGTCAATAAAAGAAATGCTTTCTTTTCGTATTTTTAAAGCATATCCCACTTGGAAAAATCCTCGTGATTATCTTTTGCAAAAATAGCGTTTGCTGTCATCAGTATAATCTTGAGATCCAGAAATAACGAATAGTTTTCAATATACATCAGATCCCATTTCAGTTTATCCAAAAAGCTGGTGTTATAATATCTCCTTTTAAAATGTTCACAAGCTGTGGCAGCTCGTCTAATTTCGTATTCCGAAAAAACGTCCTACATGTGTAAGTCTTTTATCATGTTCTGTGGCAAGCTGCGGGTCTTTGATTTTCTCTGCATCTGCGATCATACTGCGAAACTTATAAATCTCAAACTTTTTCATATCTCTGGTACAGCGTGTCTGCCGGTAGATCACACTTCCGCCGTCCTCAATCTTAATGCATATGGCGATCACAAAAAACAATGGCGAAAGTGCCACCAACAATAAAATGGAAAAAAACAGGTCAAATAATCTTTTCACCACTCGTTTGGAGATCTCAATTCCAAAATGATTGCAGAAAAAGACCGGTGAATCCTGATACTGTGTCAGAAGAGATGCCTATGACCGCTTAGCTGTTGGAGAACGTATCCGGAAAAAGAGAATCCAGTTAGGATTTTCGCAGGATGAAGTTGCCGAGCGGATCGACCGCGCGCCAAAATACTGCTCTGATATTGAACGCGGCACCTGTGGAATGTCTACTGAAACCATGCTTGCTATTTCCGACTGCCTTGATATCAGCCTTGATTATATGATGTTCGGCGAACAGACGGACGAAGAAGCAAAACGTCAGGAAGATGATGAACTTGCTATCGTACACATTCTTTCCCGCTGTACGACACAGCAGAGAGAATACGCCATACGTCTTTTAAAATTATATATTGCATCTATGCAGATTTCGTAGAATCCGTTATAATGAACCATGTGCCAGGTAATATCAGGCAGATTTTTATGGATAACCGCAGCTTATGCAGACTCATCCACAGCATTGCAATTATCCAGATTATTCAGAATAAAAGAGGTACACAAAATGGCTCTTGATGGATTTGTGATTTCCAATATCGTATATGAATTAAACCAGACAATTTTAAATGCCAAGATCAGCAAGATTGCGCAGCCGGAAAACGACGAACTGCTCTTCACCTGCAAGGGAAGCAACGGGCAGTTCCGTCTTGCCATGTCCGCAAGCGCATCCCTGCCATTTCTATATCTGACCGGTCAGAATAAACCAAGCCCTATGACTGCGCCAAACTTCTGCATGGTGCTGCGCAAGCATATTGCCAATGGCAGGATTGTAAAGATATATCAGCCACATATGGAGCGAATTATCCATTTTGATATTGAACATTTAGATGAAATGGGAGATCTTTGCCAGAAAACTCTGATTGTAGAGCTTATGGGAAAGCACAGTAATATTATTTTCTGCAACAGTGACGGAAAGATTATTGACAGCATCAAGCATATCTCTTCCATGATGAGTTCTCTGCGTGAGGTTCTCCCGGGACGCGACTATTGTATCCCGGCCACGCAGGAGGATCGTCTGAATCCGTTGGAAGTGACCGAGGAAGCTTTTATGGATGTCGTGATGAAGAAACCGACTTCTATTACAAAAGCGCTCTACTCCTCTTTCACCGGGCTTAGTCCGCTGATTGCTTCCGAGATCTGCCACCGCAGTTCCATTGACGGAGATATGCCTGTGGATTCATTGGATGATGACGGCAAGAAACATTTATTTAACAATCTCTCGTGGATCGCGGATGATGTAAAAAATCACGACTACCAGCCAAACATTATTTTTAATGGAAAGGAACCAGTCGATTTTTCCTGTATCGAGCTCACGCAGTTTGCAGACTATGAGGCGAAAAAATTTGATTCTGTCTCACAGGTATTAGAGGAATACTACGCTTCCAAAAACGTGTATACAAGAATCCGGCAAAAATCTGTAGACTTAAGAAAGATTGTTTCCACCGCATTAGACCGCAACCGCAAGAAATACCAGTTACAGGAAAAACAGTTAAAAGACACTGAAAAAAGGGAAAGATACAAGGTCTATGGCGAACTGATCCACACTTATGGCTACGGTTTAGAGGAAGGTGCAAAGAAACTGGATGCATTGAATTATTACACGAATGAGATGATCTCAATTCCTCTGGATTCCCAGTTAGACGCCAAGGGCAACGCACAAAAGTACTTTGACAAATACAACAAATTAAAACGTACTTACGAAGCACTTACTACATTGACCGAGGAAACGAAAACAGAGATTGCGCATCTCGAAAGTATCTCCACAGCGTTGGATATTGCGCTCACCGAAGACGATCTTGTGCAGATCAAGGAAGAGCTCATTGAATACGGCTATATCAAGCGCAAAAAGACCGACAAAAAAGCAAAGATCAAAAGCAGACCGTTCCACTACCGTTCCACCGACGGTTATGATATTTATGTTGGAAAAAATAATTATCAGAACGACGAACTTACTTTTAAGTTTGCAACCGGAAATGACTGGTGGTTTCATGCAAAAGGCATGCCGGGTTCCCATGTGATTGTAAAATCCAACAATGAAGAACTCCCGGACCGCGTTTTCGAGGAAGCGGGCATGCTCGCCGGATATTATTCCAAGGGACGCGAAGATGAAAAAGTGGAGATTGATTACTTGCAGAAGAAAAATGTCAAAAAACCGAATGGCGCTGCACCGGGATTTGTTGTTTATTACACAAATTATTCTCTTACAATCCACCCGGACATTTCGGGTTTGACACTGATTTCAGACTAAAAAAACAGCAGGTTCTAATGAACCTGCTATTTTTTACTTCCAGAATACCCTGCCACCAAAATCTTCCGCCATTTTGATACAGCCCCGATAAGAAGCAAGATCATGAAAGTTCTCTGGATTATGTGCATCTACTCCAATGATAAACTCATTGCCATTTTCTGCACCAATCTTCACAAACCTGCAATCCGGATAATTGCAAAATTCCCGGAAACCATTCACATTAATTTCAATTGGAATCTGCTCGTCTTTTAATCTGTCTGCAAGCTTTTTCATGTACTTTGTATACAATGCTTCATCTCCGGTGAAGTTTACAATATCCGGGTGTGCCACCATATTAAAATATCCGGTATCCAGCGCATTTGTCAGCAGATCTACATAGCTTTTCAGATGCATTTCGTCCGTCCAGTTTTGCCTTACACTGATAAAACGTTCATTTTCATAGAAGAAATGCTGTGCCAATAGCAGGTAGTCCATTGGATACTGTCTAATTTCTTCAATCGTCGGCTCAAAAATCCCCGGAAAATATTCCATTTCCAACGCGAGGAAAATGGTAATATCATCCCTGTATTCTTTCTTCAAAGCTTCAATCGTATTGATATATCCCTCAAGTTCTGACATTTCCATCCGGATATGCGAAACGTATCCATTTTTGAATAAATAAGGGGAATGATCCGAAAATCCAAGCACCTCAAATCCTTCGCTGATTGCCTGCTCCACATATTCACGTTCCTCTCCCACTGCATGATTGCAACGCACTGTATGCGAATGGAAATTACACTTTTTTTCTTTATAATCATTCATGTCAAAATCAAAATATCGTTTCATTTTTCTGCACTTCCTTATAAACTTCTTCAATGAGCAAAGCGAATGTGTAATAGAACAATTTGAGTAAACAAGTCTCATCCTGATATTTTAACATAGCATCCATGAGTTCGACAAACATTTATTTCAATTTTTCATAAGAATCCCCGGCAGTATTTGTAAACATAAATTCGTAAGCGCTTACATATTTATATTTATTTTCAATGAAATAATTGGTTTTATTGCAAAAAACTGCATGTGTATTTCCACCGGGAAATCATATACTATCACTGAACAAACAAAAAGAAATTTTTGAATGTTCTTAAAATAAACCAGAGCACAACTACAAATGATTTCGAAAAACAAAGGAGGAAATGTCCTCTGCTCCTGCAAGGGCAGTCGCATTTTTCTTCGAAAAACAAAGGAGGACCTAACTATGTCAAATCGTTCATCTAACAGAGCAGCCGTTCCAGAAGCAAAAAGTGCCTTAGACCGCTTCAAGTATGAGGTGGCAGGCGAACTCGGAGTACCATTAAAAGATGGATACAACGGTGACTTAACTTCCAGACAGAATGGTTCTGTCGGCGGCTATATGGTTAAGAAAATGATTGAAGCACAGGAGCAGCAGATGGCAGGGAAATAGAATTTCCCGAAAATAAATTTTCCGGAAAAAGCATTTTCCGTGTTGTCGAAAAAAGAGTCTCGAAATGATTCGGGGCTCTTTTTCCTTGCACTTTTGTATTTTTCTATTTTCTGTTTTATATTATAAATTCAATTTGTTTCTCTGATCTGCCAGAAATAGTTCGAGATAATCTTTCAGATTTTTATGGTCTTCCTGCGAAAGATCCGGATCATTGCCAAGGATATCAGCAACTTCCTCACTCGCCCGCTGCATGATATATGCATCCTGATAAATGTCCGCAAGTGCAAACTGCATCTCTCCGGACTGTCGGATACCGAAGAAATCACCCGGTCCGCGCAGCTTCAAATCTTCACTTGCAATCTTGAATCCGTCATTCGATTTGTTTAAAATATCAAGACGCTTTTGTGATTCTTTGGAATCACTGCAGTTTACCATGATACAATAAGATTGCGCATCTCCACGTCCGACACGCCCGCGAAGCTGGTGAAGCTGTGCAAGACCAAAATGTTCCGCATTTTCGATCATCATAAGTGTTGCATTTGGAACATTCACCCCAACTTCTACAACCGTAGTCGATACGAGCACCTGTATCTCATTTGCTGCAAACCGTTCCATAACGTCATTTTTCTGCGCCGGTTTCATCTGACCATGTAAAAGACCAACGGTAATGTTATCCGGCAGTTCCTCTTTCAGCATTTTGGCGTAATCTGTCACATTCTCCGCTTCCATGTTCTCGCTCTCCTCCACCAGAGGACAGATCACATATGCCTGATGTCCGGCAGCCACTTCCTTTTCGATAAACTGATATGCTTTCGGGCGATACCTTGTGTCTACCACACAGTTTTTGATTGGCAGACGCTTTGCAGGCACCTCATCCACCACCGAAATATCCAGATCACCATATAAAATAATGGCAAGCGTCCGTGGAATCGGTGTCGCACTCATGACAAGAATATGCGGTTTTGTGCCTTTTTCTGAAAAGATTTCCCGCTGCTTTACGCCAAACCGGTGCTGCTCGTCTGTGATCACAAGCGCAAGATTCTGATAGATCACTTTTTCCTGTATCAGCGCATGTGTTCCGATGATCAGCGCATCCGGATGATCTAAGATCTCCTGATATGCCAGCTTTTTCTGTTTTGCAGTCATGGAACCCGTGATAAGAATCACAGGAAAATCCAGTCCGAATATCTCACACATGTTCTGAAATGATTCGTAATGCTGTCTTGCAAGCACCTCCGTTGGTGCCATAATTGCAGACTGACAGCCATTATGCGCAGTGTCCGCCATCGCCAAAAACGCGATGATCGTCTTTCCGGAACCGACATCTCCCTGAATCAGACGCTGCATAACGTAGTCACTCCGCATGTCCGCCCGGACCTCTGACAATGCCCGCAATTGGGCATTTGTGAGCTTATACGGCAGTTTTTCGATCAACTGCTCCACAAAATCATCCGACCGGAACGAAAACTGATTTTTCTCTTTTTCTTTTTTTTCTTTCTGATATTGCAGGTTTAAGATAAATAAAAAGAGTTCGTCAAACACAAGCCGTTTTCTTGCCTCAATCAACGTTTCCATATTGTCTGGAAAATGGATCTGCTTGATTGCATAATTATACTCACAGAGCTGATGTTTTTCCCTTAACTCAGTCGGCAGATAGTCACGGAATAAATACTCTTCCTCTAACACCGCACGCTCTGCCTTTAACACAAGCTGATTCGACAATCCTTTTGGCAGACTGTAAACCGGAAGCAGCAGATGTTCCATAGCTTCGTATTTTTCCGGTGTATAGATTGCCGGCTGTTCCATGCAAAACCTTCCGTTCTTATGCTGCACTTTTCCATAAAAAACATAGCTTTGCCCCGGATGAAGGCTGTTTTTTATATAAGGAAGCCGGAACCAGACAAGTTCTAAACGCTTTCCGATTCCGGCAATTGAAGTTACCGTGATCTGCATGCTGCGCACTCTTTTCACAACCGGCGTCTGCCGGATCTGTCCGAGTACCGCTGCAGTCTCTCCCTCCACGACTTCCTCTGGATGTTTGATTTCCGGGAACTGGATATAAGTTCTCGGAAAATAGGAAATCAAGTCGCGGACTGTCTCAATATTAATTTTTCGAAAGAGATCAGCCGTTTTTTCTCCGATCCCTTTTATCTCTTTAATAGAAGAATCCAGTCTCATACAACAAATATTATTCTACAGAAATCACGTAGTAGTAAATTGGCTGTCCACCGAAGTGTACTTCCACTTCTACATCCGGATATTCCTCTTCCACTTTCTCTGCAATTTCATTCGCAGAATCTTCGTTCATGTCTTCGCCATAATAAATACTTAAAATAGCAGAATCTTCGTCGATCATCTCGCCGATCATCTCAAGAACCGTTTTCTCCATATCTGTACCAACAGAGAGAATTCCCTTATCGCCGATTCCCATGTAGTCGTCCTGCTTGATCTCTTTATCATCGATCACGGTATCACGAACTGCATAAGTCACCTGACCTGTTTTGACAAGCTGGATTTCCTCGCTCATGCGCTCTGCATTATCCTCCGGTGTGCTGTCCGGGATATAGTTGACAAGAGCTGTGATGCCCTGCGGAATTGTCTTTGTTGGGATCACAATAATGTTCTTATCTTCTGTCAGGGAAGCTGCCTGATTTGCTGCCATGATAATGTTCTTATTATTCGGAAGGATGAAGATATTCTTTGCATTCACTTTTTCAATTGCATTCAGCATATCTTCTGTGCTTGGGTTCATGGTCTGTCCGCCCTCGATGATGTAATCTACACCAAGACCGCGGAAAATCTCATTGATTCCCTCCCCGATGCTTACGGAGATAAAGCCCATTTCCTTTTCCTCTGCTGGAACTGCAGCTTCATTCTCTTCTGCTGCTTTGATCTCATTCTCAGCATTGGCAGTACTCTGCATCTCTTTTTCCTTCATTGCAGAAATCTTCTCATCACGCTCTAAACGCATGTTCTCAATGATGATCGTTGTAAGGCTTCCGTAAGTAAGTCCTCTCTGCATTGCCATACCTGGATCATTGGTATGTACATGTACTTTCACGATCTCATCATCCGCAACTACAACGATCGAATCACCGATAGACTCTAAGTAGCTCTTAAACTCTGTCTCCTGATTCTCTGTAAAAGGATGCTCTAACATAATTAAAAACTGTGTACAGTAAGTAAATGTAATCTCCTGCTCTGCCTGTGCATCAATATAAGAATTAGAAGAAGTACCCTGACTGCTGCTTCCTGTAGAAGCTGTCTCGATCGTATAATCAACTTCTTTTCCCATAAGAGCGTCAAATGCTCCCTTTAACACCTGCATAAGTCCCTGTCCGCCGGAATCCACAACACCAGCCTGTTTTAAAACAGGAAGCATATCCGGTGTCTTGCTTAATACATGGTCACCTTCTTTTAAGATCTCCTCACAGAAATAAGCAAGATCATCCGTCTCCTCACCTAACTCAGCCGCTTTATCAGACATTCCTTTTGCGACTGTAAGAATGGTTCCTTCCTTCGGCTTCATAACTGCCTTGTATGCAGTCTCTGTTGCCTTCTGGAAAGCATCTGAAATAATCTGTACATTCAGTTCATCATATTCTGCGATCACTTTTGTAAATCCACGGAATAACTGGGATAAGATAACACCTGAGTTACCTCTTGCCCCACGTAATGATCCGGAAGAAATTGCTTTTGCCAATGAAGCCATTGTTGGATTCTCGATCGCTGCAACTTCTTTTGCCGCTGACATGATCGTCATTGACATATTCGTTCCCGTGTCTCCGTCCGGAACTGGGAATACGTTCAGTTCATTGATCCATTCCTTCTTAGCCTCTAAGTTGTTAGCTCCTGCCAAAAACATTTTGGCAAAAAGTTCAGCATTTATTGTAGTGACTTCCACTTTTAAATCCTCCTTAATCAATTACACGTACGCCTTCAACGTAAATGTTAATCTTCTCAATTTCCATTCCAGTGAACTCTTCCACCTTATATCTGACTGTCTCGATCAGATTGTCTGTCACGGTACTGATGCTCACACCGTAAGAAACGATCACATGAAAATCGATTGTAATTTTATTTTCTTCATTCACAGACACGTTAATACCATGTGTCAGGTAATCTTTCTTCAATAACTTTACAAGTCCGTCTTTCATATTGACAGCAGCCATGCCCACGATTCCGAAACACTCTACTGCAACAGAACCTGCATACAATGCAATTACTTCTGGGTCTATTGTAACCTTACCTAATTTGGTTTCCATCTGTCCATTCATACTCATTAACCATGCCTTTCTTTATTTTTGTAAGAAAGCATCTGGCAAACCCGTCTTCTCTCTCACACATAATAACGCTAGTTTAGTGTCTATTATAACCGCTTTTCCCGAAAATTCCTAGCCATAATTTACATTTTTTATATTTTTTTTAATTTTTACTTGCAATATCCGTTTTTATCTGATAGAATAAATCATGTTGTGAGCCTGTTCATACATATAGGCTTAGAAAGATGCGAGGAGGTGCAAAGCAAATGGCAAATTGTGCAGTTTGTGGAAAAGGCAATCATTACGGAATTAAAGTAAGCCATTCACATAGAAGATCAAATAGAGTTTGGAAATCAAACATCAAACGTGTTAGCTGCAAAGTTAACGGAACACCTAGAAAATTATATGTATGTGCTTCCTGTTTGAGATCCGGAAAAGTTGAGAGAGCTTAGTCTTGAAACGTAGAGAACTGCATTGCAGTTCTCTTTTTTTAATCGGAAACCTGCAACATAACTTTCCGATTTTAAAAAATGCTCCGCAAGGATGCAAATTTCAAATTATTTCATCCCATAACCGGCACTATGCACACTGCTCTGTTCATATACGGAAATCCAACGATACCGCACACTAACAACCACAAAAAAGATAATATCCAAGCAGGATACAGCCGATCATAATTAAAATCCCACAGAAATCGCCTGGGATCAGAAACATTGCAAGCATCCCAAGCCCGAAAAAGAATAACGCAAAGCCTATGATATGTTTCATACGGACACCAAAAAAGACATATATCACTATTAATATATGCCTTTTTTTATACTCATATCCTACTACTTTTGTATTAATTTTTTATTTTCAATATATATTACACTGTCTGCCGCCTCATCCAATTCATCACTATGCATGACAACCAATATTGTTTTTTCTCCTTTCAATTTCCGAATGTATGCCACCACATTCTCCTGTGTTTTCTTATCCAGATTTGACAAAGGTTCATCTAAAAAAAGAATCGGGCTATTCAAGCCAAAAACTCGTAACAGTGCAAGTTTTTGCTGCTGTCCGTAACTTAAATTCACAGGATTGCTTAAAATTTCCTTATCCGAAAAATCTACCTGTAATAAATGCATAAGTTCTTTATCAATAGGAATCTCATACATGTTTTTCATAAAATCTCCATCAACTGTAAAGATTGGATAGGTTAAAAATGCTGCCTCATCCATTTCATCGGTAAGTATGAACCCACCTCGTGAAAAAGATAATTTAACGTTTCCAAACAGTAAATTCAAAAACATACTTTTTCCGCTTCCATTTTCTCCCTTTATTACATATAACCCACCCTTTTTTATTTTGAGTTTATCAATATGAAACAGAAAATCTGTTTTTTCCTTTCCTTTATAAAAATCATACTTTTCTGTGAAAAAAAGATTTTCTGTATTTGTCATATATTTTTTTGTTTCTTTCGGAATCTTTGCATCATCTGATAATTTATCAATACGTGCCACATGTACCATATTTGCCCTGTATCTCATCAAAATAGCACATGCTGTAGTAATTGGATCAGAGAAATACGCCATATATTGATACATCATCAGAAATTCTCCAATCGAAATCTGTTGATTCAAAACTAAATTTCCTCCTATAAACAAAAACACCACTAAACACACCTGATCCAATATATTGGGAGCCTGTCGGCATAAACATTCAAAAAAACGATACCTTAAAACATGTTTTTCATACGGAACAATATTTTGTTTATATTCATCTGCAAAGAATTTTTCTCTATGTAACGCATTGATTCCAATTTTATTTTCGATAATATTTCGAATACCATTTAAATATCTATCCTGCTTTACCATAACATTTTTTTGCATATCAAATAGCGGTTTCGAAATATTAAGGGAAACAATTATTAAAATGATTCCATACACGATAAAAAAAATGCCCAGATAAATATTGGTCATAAAAACTACTGCAAGGATTCCACACACGTAAATAAAACAACTAATTAAATTCAGATGTATTTCTTCATATAAATCTCCATAAGCAGCACAACTGTTTGAACACACATTATAATAATATCCTTTGTCCTCATCTGCATATACAGACTGATTCATATTTAATATGTCTTTTGCCGCCTTTATCTGCAATCTAAATGTATTTTTTATTCCAATCTTAATCGGGTTGTATGTAATAAAGTAAAACTTCATTATCATCAGCAGACTTGTAACTCCGAACGTAATCATAAACCATGGCAGTATCTTTTCTTTATTATTCGCCATTAGAATATCATCTATAAGGTAACTCAGCAATTTGGGAATTAACAATGTCAAAAAAGATGTCAGTGTCATCATCAGAATTTGCAGCGGATATTTTTCTAATTCTTTTGTTTTCATTTTTCACAGGCTCCTTAAGCTTTCTGGATTTATTTAAGAAATATGTTTAATATAAGAAATCAAAATATTCTTTAATTCATATTTTTCATATGTACATGCCCCAGCTCTCAAATTGTATTGTATTATGCACCCACCCAAACATAATGGTAATATATTGCATTTTTTGCATTCTTTGCGAACAAAAAACATTTTTTTATTTTCAATATCGACATCAAAAAAAATTTTTTTCTCTTGATCCATAGAGCCACTGCAAAAAGTACAGTAACCTTCTGGACTAATTGCATATGCATTTCCATATGGAAATTTGCATAGTGTACTTCTAGGAACTGGCAGTTCGAATTTTCCTTTTTGTTCAGACCATAATAATTTTATTTGATATGCCACTTCTGCATACTCTTGTACAGAAAGCATTTCAAATGAATCATCTTGATGATATTTAATTGTACGATTTGGATTAATTTCAATTCTTTCATTACCAAACTTCTCAAATATATATTTATGTAATGCTATGATTTCATCTTTATTTTCTTTGCAAATATTAGTCCGAAGCAAAACTTTTGCTTGTGAGAAATTCATTATATTCTCAATAAGTTCAATCTCCTCTTTAAAAGGGAAATGGTCGGACACTCTAAGTCTATCATGTGTTTTTTCAAGTCCGTCAAACGTAAGCTGTATTGACGAAAACTTTACTTTTTGTAATAATTCTTTACTTAACATTGAACCATTAGTAGTTAAAAATGCCTTATACACAATTCCAATTTTATCTGTAATCTTTTTAATATTTTCATCCAAATAAATTAAAACAGGTATATTTAACAACGGTTCTCCACCAAAATAATGAATATTAATCCCCTCAAATTTGTTATCATTTAAAATTCTGTCAATCTTTTCTATAATCATGTTTGCAACTTCTGTAGTCATCAATTTTTCATTTTTATTCTGATAACAATATACACATGAGAAATTACAATAATTAGTTAGTGCAATTGTAAGTTCTAACTCTTTCTGTCTCTTTTGAATATTATGATTTATTTCTCTTTCAAGCAATGCAATCTCATCTTCATTATCATCAACCCAAAATCGGTTTACTCTTAAATATTCTCTTTCTTCTTCCGTAAATATGTCATTGTTTATTTGTATTAAACCGTTGTTATTAGTATTAAAAATGTATTTTTGATTTTCATATTCAAATCTATAATTAAAAAGAGATTCTTTCATTTTTTCTATTGCTCCCAAAATTTTTAAGGGATTCCAATATATTAGAATCCCTTCTTTTTTATTAAAACTGTGCACCATTGCAACACTGATCTATATGTTTTGAATCAGGTTTTTCTTTGATGACCTCATTTAAAATCTTCATTCTGCTACCTCTTTTTTATTTATTAAGCTTAACATGTGATTATTATATCTATGTATATATCAAAAAAACACGTCAGAATTGGAAAAAATATATTTTCCAATTCTGACGTAGTTTTTTTAATTATCAGCGTTAATATTAGTAAAAAATTTAATTCACAAAGGAGAACATGTTAAATGAAAAAATTTCAAAAATTAATATTTTCACTTTGTCTTACACTATTTTCACTTAATATCTTGTTATCATTTTCTTCAAAAAAATATGAAGATATTCCCTGTCCAACTCGTATCGAAAATGATGTTGATATAAATGAAATAGCCTAAACAATCTCAATATCAGACTGATAAAACCTCTGATATCCATTTTTCAGTTTTTCTGCCAAGATGTTATCCTTGCGTGCCAACGCAAGATAATACGCCTGGCGATACTGCTGTTTTCCAATATTATAATATTCTTCTTGTAATTCATTTTCATATAAATTTCTATAAATCCAGCTCATATCATTAATTGCGATACATAATTTATACCCATAATCATATTTTAAGGACAATTTTTTTACACATTCAGTCATTTTAATTGCAGCATGATACTTTTCTTTTCTTCCTAATGCATATGCCAGATTACGTAAAATTGTAATTTTTAATTGAATACATTTTTCACCACTGATATAACCATTCTGAAAACACTTCAACAGCATATTATAAATTTGGATCTCGCCCTCCGGATTGCCTGTTCTGGCATTACATGCCGCAATATTCATAAGAATAATTATTTCATGCTCTGTATAGGGATATACTTCAGCACAACTTTTATGTAAAAAAATTTTATAATCCGGTACTGTCAGCATCAATGCATGCTCCAGATATAATTTTTCTGTCTCAGCGCTTATTTTTCCATTCCCATGATCAATAATCGCTTTTATGCCCTCTACATACTGTTTATTTTCCGGTGTATCTCCAATGTTCTCCCTCACATTCCCCAAAATCGAATCAGCAAGCTGATAATCAAACTTTGCAATCGCATTTTCAATTGCAGCCACATCATCCAGCAGATCAACATCTTCCCCACTACACACTGCATAGAACTTGTCTGTGTTTCGTTCCAGACGCTCCATAATTTTTTTATAAGTGTCACCCTTTATCTTCGTTTTTCCTCTTTCAATTCTAGAAAAAGTTTCCACTGAGCAGATGCCCTCACTTATAGCTTCCTGCGAAAGTCCCACTGCTTTTCTTGTCAATCTGATAATATCATTTGCTCTGTAATTTGCCAATTTAATTTCTCCAAACAGTATTTGTAGATTTCTTCTTTTTCTTCTTTCTTCCCCATAACGCCAAAAACAACATATGCCATAAAACATTCTCTTTTACATTCATCTTGCCATTCACGATTCTTATCTATACTATTCTGGACACAACTCAACACCTGTGCTTTTAAGAAATGCAATTCGCCAACATATTGCATACTCCGACCCACTGAAATAATGTCCAATGCTCTTTCTATTGATGCTAATGCCCTATTATATTTTTCTAATGCAATCTCATATTTTACACAATCTACCAGAAGTGGAATTCCTATTTTTTCCTGTTGTTTTAAACTATAAAACTCTGTCACAAAATCCATAATTAAAAATAATTCCACTTCATTACATTCGCATTTTCGGTCATTATATGTTATATGCATACGAATCAATTCTATTTCAACAGGACTATACAACCTTCTGCTGACACAATTTTCCAATAAATAGTCTGGTATCGTATAACGTATCGCCCGCAATAGCAATGCTGAAAGTTTCTCTGTTATTTCATTTTGAGCAATTAATATCCGGCACTCCATATAACAGCAAAATTGTTCATGTACTTTTCCCTCTGCTGGCATATGTTGTCTGTATAAATTAATTTTTTCTTTTGCCTTTATATAATTTTTTTCTTCAATATTCTCATTAATTTCAATTCGCAATTGATTCAGATAATAATCTTCCGCATTTAAAATCAATTCAAAGCGTGTAACTTCACGTCCGATTCTGCCAAGCAGCATTTCACTTGTAAGCGAATCTAATTCCCTGCTTCCCTGTTCAACGCGCGACAAAGTCGACTGCGAACAAATCCCCGAGCACACATCCAATAAACTTAAGTGTTTTTTCTCTCGTGTACGATATAACAAAACACCTAATGTTTGAAAATCCATTAAAATTATTCCTCTTTATTGACAGAATCACTTAAAATCTGCTCCATCTCTTTTGCTGCTGTTTTCTTTGCAACTGGATCATCTTCTGATTCTTCCACAATATTATCCTTCTCACCCTTAGATGCGAATTTATTCACAAAGTCCGGCACCATATCCAGCACTTTCGTAAGTCCATCCTGATTTTTGATGTTGACAAGCTTGGTTGTTCCATTCTGGATCACTAACACAGCGCTCGGTGTGATCTTTCCGCCCATACCACCGGCACCATTGTTTTTCTTCTCCTGGCTGAATGCTCCGGCTGCCACGCCAAAGGAAACATCCACCAATGGCAAAATAATCGTATCACCGATATGGATTGCATCACCGACCACCGTCTTTGTTGTAATAAAACTATCCATTCCCTTGAATAATGATTCTACTGTTGTATTAAAACTATTGTCTCCCATTGTTACTGCCACCTTTCTATTTTTGTTCTATTTATAATGATAAAATATTATGTTTTTTTCTGTCCGGTATCTTCACCGTTACTGATCTCTGCATAAACGTTTCGTTCTTCCGAAACTGTTTATCTCTTATCCAGTATTTTTTTCAAAAAACACCTCAGATCCTTATCTGCCACAATCCGAATAAACGTGATCAGCAGGAAGATCAATTGGATTCTGCCCTTCACATCATAACTGCCCCTGATATAATACGATTCCGATTCAAAATCAGGGAATATATGAAAATCATACTGATAGAGGAACGGCATCATGCACAAAATGCCTAACACCTGTCCGGTAAGCGCCGGATCAGCCAGCGCAAACGTCAGTTCTGTATGGATTTTCCGAAAGCCAAAATGTTTGAGCAGATATAATAATTCTTCCCACAATCGCCTCACAGCATACTGATTTTTCGTGTCCGTCACAATCTCTTTGACTTTTACCACGAACTCTTTGAAACTGATCAGCCTCTTTTGTATGCCTATGAAAAAATTCTTGATTTTTTTCAGAAAGCTTTTTATTTTATCCCACATCCGCATGAAAATATTTTTTCTGGATGGTCGGGAATTTTTATCGGATGATTTTCTGTTCTGCTTACCCTTATGAGAATCTACCTCTTGATTCTGCTCTGGCTTAATCGGATTTTTCTCCGATTTATCTTCTTCCCCGGCAGAGGAAACAAGATCAGAAACAACCTCTTCCACCCCGTCTTTTACTTCAGGAACAGCTTCCTCCTCCAGCTCTTCTTCCGATACTCTCTCTTTTTTCTTCGGACGAAAGCCAAATATCCGGACTTCGCCGTTCAATTCCTGCTCCTGAAACGTAAAATCATAACAGAGTATCGAACATAACCAGCTTATCCTTCCTTCTGCGGTAATACTGTTATCAACTGTTCCTTTTACAGAATAGCGTACCGGTACAAACAATATGGCAGCAAGCAGAAAAAGCAGGATTCCTAAGATCACAAGCAGCACAATTCCGATGATTTTCAGAATTGTGAGTAAAACAGCGGTCATTCTGCTTTTCTCCTCTTTTTCTCTCTGAGATACGAAGCCACCTCAAATGCCCCGGTCTGGCGGTAAACTTCATCTATAATGGATGCAGCTACTTCCACTGCCTCATCATATCCCTTCGCTAATCCGACAACATACAGATCCTTCTTAGGATAACCTTTTTGCATCAGCTCCTGCGATGGAATGATGTCTAACAGATTCTTATCGTTCGATGCTAACGTGATCACGTATATGCGGATCTGCCCTGCGTTGTGAAGAATTTTCCATTTGATCTTATTTGTCTTATGTATGATGCTTTCACCTACATATAAATCGTCATACCATTTCATGCAAATCCTCACATTAAAAGTACTTGTGGCTGCCCCACAAATTGTTTTTCTTCAATTCCAGATATTCATTATAGGCTTTTTCCAAAATCTGCTTTTCATTCGAAAATTTCAGCAGATGATAAGCCTCATGATATTTATAAAATCCGGAATCAACAAAATATTCCTCACGCTGTGGTTTGCTGTAATAACTGTCTGCCATCATCAGATACCAGTGTACTTCTTTCTCCACAGTATCTTCCGGCACGGTAAAGGTATACTGGCTCTTGCCAATATACTTGATGATACTTGCCGCCGCTCCTGTCTCCTCTAGCACCTCACGAGTCGCAGTATCCTTGAATTCTTCCCCCTCTTCCACAGTTCCTTTCGGAAGAACCCAGCCCTCATATTTATTCTTGTAATTCTTATATAAGAGAAGTATCTTACCTCGAAATATTACCACACCGCCACAACTTGTTGCTTCGATCATTGCAATACCTCCTGATGTGGTTTTTGTTTATAAGTATAATACTTTTCGTTTTTTCATGCAACCAATACCGAAATATCTTTGCATCCTCTTTACTGATAATAGGCGTCAAAAATTTTTTTTGCGATCGGCACTGCATACTCACTGCCTGAGCCGGAATCTTCCACGATAATCGCAACCGCAATATCCTCTTTATCCTCGCGGTGCGCATAGCCTACAAACCATGCATGGGATGCCTTAGAGGAAGTGGAGAACTCTGCTGTTCCTGTTTTTCCCGCAGCAGTGTAGCTTTGTCCAGCCAGCCGCTCCCCGGTTCCGTCCTCGACCACTTCACGCATAAAAGTCTGCATCAAGGAAGCGTCTTCCTCCGATAAAAGTGTTTCATATTCCGTTGGTTCATAAGAATCCACGACAATACCATTATAATTTTCCGTGTGATCGATCAGGTACGGATTCATCAAAACACCGTCATTAGCGATTGCAGACACAACAAGTGCCATATGCATCGGCGTTACCAAAGTTTTGCCCTGTCCGATCGATGTCTCCAATACCGTTGACACGTCCGCATTGTCATCCAATGCAAAACTGCTTTTGGAAGATTCGAATTTCAGCGGAAGGCTCGTATTAAAAAGCAGGCTGTCACATAACTTTGTAAACGAATCCGGCTCTAACGTCAATCCCAAAGATGCAAAGGATGAGTTGCAGGAGTCCGCAAACGAACCGATAAGATCTTCCTCCCCATGCCTTTTATTCTTATAACAGTGAATGACAGAATCCCCCTCCTCGAACTTTCCATTGCAGTCAAAAGAATAGTTCTCATAATCACTGTTTTCATGCACATATTCTAAAGTTGTAAAAATTTTAAACACCGATCCCGGCGGGTATAACCCCTGCGTCGCACGGTTAAGAAGAACCGAGCTGTCACTGTCTTCCGAAGTCAGTTCTTCCCAATCCTCGGCAATATTATTCGGATCATAGTCCGGTTTTGACACCATTGCAAGGATTTTACCTGTCGAAGGTTCTATTACAACAATCGCGCCGTCGTAACTGCCGAGTGCCTCATAAGACGTATCCTGCAATTGATAATTTAACGTTGTGACGACATTATCACCAATGCTTTTTTCTCCCTGAAGTTCATTGACCACTTTTTCCAAAGTCATCGTGTGGGAGCGCAGCAGGTTAAAATTGGCAATCGATTCCAGTCCGGACTTTCCGTTGGTAGAGAAACCAACGACATGCGCAAACATATTGGCATACGGATAATATCTTGTCTCTGTCCCATCCGTATCTGTGATCGTTTCTGCGAGTATATGCCCATCCGCTGAAATGATCTCGCCACGCGTCACCTTTTTTGCAAAAAGATCCTGCCTCTTATTATAGGGACTGTTAATAAAATCCTCGCTCCGCACAAACTGAAAATAAGCAAAGTATCCCATCATGCAGACAAAAAGCACCAGAAATGTATATGTGATAACTGTAAATTCCCGGTTGTTTTTACGAGAGTTTTTCGATGTCTGCGTTTTCGAATCCGGTTGTCTTTTTTCTGTTTTGTCTGTTCGTTCTGACTTTAGGCCCATTTGTCTCTCCTTCATCCTGTCTTAAAATATATAACCCCTGAATCACTGCAAAAATAATCATGGAACTTAACAGGGAGCTGCCTCCGTAACTTACCAGCGGCAGTGTCACTCCGGTAGACGGAATAAACTTTGTAACGCCTCCGATCGTCAAGAATACCTGAAATGCATAAATCGTTCCAAGTCCGAGTGCCACTAGTTTGTAAAACTGGTCTTTCATCTGCATTGCGATATTTAAAAACATCAGAAAGCAGCTAAAGCACACCATGATCAGACACAGTGCAAAAATGCCGCCTAATTCCTCCGAAATAGCCGAAAAGATAAAGTCCTGCTTTACCACCGGTATTTTATCCGGAAGTCCCTGATACAATCCCATTCCAAACCAGCCGCCAGTTCCAATCGCAAACAATGACTGTGAAATCTGATACCCTTCTTTGTCGATATACGCCAGCGGATTCTGCCACGCCATCACCCTCACCCTGATATGGGAAAAAAGGTGGTACGCCACTACCGAAGCAGCACTTCCGGCTGCAAATCCTCCTGCAAAATAAAGCACTTTTTTGGTTGCGACGTAAAGCATTACCACATAGGTCACAAAAAAGAGCAATGCCGCGCCTAAATCCCGCGAAGCCACTAATATCAGCACATGTACCGCTGCGATCACAGTGGTTATGCACACTCTCTTAAACGAGGTATCCTGATATAACATGCCCGCTACAAAAAATACAAATAAAATTTTCACGAACTCGCTCAGCTGAATGGAAATTCCTGCAATGGAAAGCGAAATTTTCGCTCCATAACTTGTATTTCCTGCGATTGTCACCACGAGAAGTGCCAAAATTCCTGCAACCGCAAAGAGCCAGTACAATTTGCGCACAAAACCCACACGGTTAATCAGCACCGGTACGATCAGTGAAAAAATCATGGACACCAATGCGATAAAATATTGTTTTCTGGCACTGTCAAATGACAGTCTGGTTAACATAATGAATCCAATTGTCAGAAGCATGCACAGATTGTTTGTCAGAAGTCTCGATGACTTGCTGTAAAACAACTGATAGCTTGTCTGGATCATCGCAAGCAAGACCGCCTGCGCCGCATAAAAGATCAGCATGCTGATATCTTCTGTCACCAGATAGATCACCGCAAAAGCGTCAAAATGGATCAGAAAAATAGCTGCGCACTGCCTGCTCAAAATATGTTCTCTTTGTTCCGGTTTGATTTTCTGTCGAAATGCCGCAAAGCACTCGTACGTGTAAAAAGCAAACATAAAAATCATGAAATACTTTGATATTTCTATGATAAGATTTGTCATGTTTTACTCTACTCCTCTTTTATAATGACCATTGGTATATTCCCCCTGGTACACATCCGCAAGGACTTTTCTTTCCTCGCAGAATACCGTCTTGTAAATTTCAAGGATTTTTTGCACTTCATCCTCGCCCTCCACTGTAAAATTCAGCCGGAACTTGGAGAAATCTGCCTTCCTCAACTCTTTTCCATAGCCGAATAACATCAGTGGCGTTGTATTATAAATCGTATTATAGCATTCCATACAATTATTTTTGACCGGGAAAAATTTTCCATACCGATCTTTTAAATATGTTACTACAGGTGTCTTATCACATTTTCCTATATTCGCATGCACGCACTGCGCAGATGTCATAAGCGGCAGATAACCGTAAAGGACAATCTCACTGTCGATGTTCTCCCGCCTTTTTAACTCACTGCGGTTTAATTCATAAGGTGCTGTCATGCGGATTGGCTGAAATTCCCGGAATACCGCGAGTGCCCTGTTGTTGTAAGTATATAGTCCCTGGTCAAGAATAACTGGCATCTCACCCAGATGTTTCTTCACAAACCAGACTGCGTCAAGACTCTTTACAACAACTCCGTCCAACTCGCAGCCAGTCAGTTCTTTCAAATGCTCCAGATAAAAATCAGAAGCATTTTTGCGAAAAACAGTCGGGAACACATAGTACACATCTTTTCCTGCCTGATGAATCCTTGTGACATCCTCTTTCAATTGTTCCCACAGGTTGTTTTTATAATAACAGGTCTGATCCAGATAAATATCCTGCACCAGCCCACTCTCCAAAAGTGGTGGCAGCTGACATCGTCTCTCTACCAGCACCGAAAGCTGTTTTCTGGATGAAGCAGATTCTTCGTTACTATCATTTTCATTCTGCGCTGCATCTTCCTGATCTGCCCGGCTTCTGCGGTACGCTTTAATACAGAGTTGTTCTAACCCCTCTAATGCATCCCTGCGAAGCTGATTCAAGGATTTCATTGGAAGAAAAACTGCATCCTGCATAGAAATAGAAAGATTTTCAAATGTAAATGGCGTATTTCCGGTTTTTTCCATATTCTCTCTCACTTTTTCCATGGAAAGCGGCTGTTTTAACGCTGGCTGCACCAGATCACCATTTGCGGTGTAACTGAAATCTCCCCATGTCACTGTCAGTATAGCAGGCGAATCTTGGGATAAAATTAAATTTCCATTGATTTTTTCTTTTATTTCGCCTCTGCAATAATCTTCCCGGACTTTCTCCTGAAGTGTTTCATTTCCTTTTGCGTGGTTCGGCTTCTGGAACGTGATCATGTCTTTTCCATTATGTTTTTCATAATAACCTTTTGTAAAACCACTCCGGTTACCGAAATCATACAGCTTCTGCATGTCTTCCTTCGTTACCTGATAGTCCTTCGCGCCGTACTCCAAGTAGCGGTCCATATATTTGCGATAGACAGATACCACCCCGGCTGCATACTCTGCCTGTTTCATTCTACCTTCGATTTTAAAAGAAAAAATTCCGCTCTCCGCCAGTTTTGGGATCAGATCGATCGTACAAAGATCCTTCGGGCTCAGCACAAAAGGTTCTGATGCGATTTTTTTCCGCTTTGCATCGTAAACTTCATATGGAAGTCTGCATGGCTGGGCGCATCTGCCCCGGTTTCCACTTCTGCCACCGATCATGCTGCTTAACAGACACTGTCCGGAAAAACAGTAGCACAGCGCTCCATGCACAAAGCTTTCAATCTCGATATCCACATGATCTGCAATATCTTTGATCTCTGCAAATGACATCTCACGCGCTGTCACGACTCTGCTAGCGCCAAGCTCTTTCATCATCTCTGCGCCATAGCGGTTACAGATTGTCATCTGCGTGCTGGTATGAATATCCATTTTCGGAAAATGTTCCCGGATAAACTGAAATGCTCCCATGTCCTGCACGATCACCGCATCCAGTCCCTGCTCATAGTAAGGAAGCAGATAATCGTACAACTGCGTCTCTAATTCGTCCTCTTTTAACAGCGTATTTACCGTAAGATAGAGCTGTTTTCCGTGAATATGTGCTTCGTCAATCGCAAGCAGCAATTCTTCTTTTGAAAAATTATTTGCGTAGGCTCTCGCACCGAACTGGCTTCCCCCTACATAGACTGCATCTGCCCCGGCATTCAACACTGCCTTAAAAATATCATAGGAACCGGCTGGCGCTAATAATTCTAATTGATTCTTTTTCATCATTTCACCTGTTTATTTAAACTTAAAATCTCTCTATAAGGAAAAAGGGACGATATAATCGTCCCCATATCTATTCTTCTTTTTTAACATTCTTTTCTTCATCGTGCTTCTTTGCACCAGGAACTTTTCCAAGCAGGGCATCCTCTAAAGAAGTCTCTAATTTTGTTTTGTTTAACAGAAGTTCTTTATTTTCAGCCTCTAATTTTGCTTTATTTAACAGAAGTTCTTTGTTCTCGTCCTGCAACTCTTTCAGTGTTTTCTCATCACTTTCGGTTTTGATCTGGTTCGAGATCAGGTCATGCTTCAAATTGTAAATCTCGCGATCCTTCATCTCGATATCCTGCTCTAACTTCTCCACCTGTGCTTTTGCCTTAAAATAATCATCTGCAATATTCAGTTGCAGCAGAGTTGCTTTCATATCGGTTGGAAATCTCCGATATTCCTCCATGGAATCAAACTCGTTAATTTTATTGTTGATATACGCAGCTACCTTCTGAAGATATTCTTCTCCTTCATAACCGCTTAACGTATAAACTTTTCCTCCAATAATCACCTCAGTACTGGACTTCTCAGACATAACATTTTCCTCCCGGGCAAGCTTTTATCTGTACCATCACATTTCGGATAATAGCAAACTTCTTCTCATACATGTACAAGTTATAGTGCATATAGTATATTATATAAGCAAGATATGGTAAAAGCAATAACAACTTGCACTATTTTTCAATTCCAAAATGCTGATAGGCAAGATCTGTTACCATTCTGCCCTTCGGAGTACGGATAATAAAGCCATTCTGTACCAGATAAGGCTCATAGACATCCTCGATTGTTCCGGAATCCTCTCCGATAGATGCCGCAAGCGTATCCAGTCCGACCGGTCCGCCCTGAAACTTCTCAATCACTGTCATCAGAATATTGCGGTCATTCTGATCCAGACCAAACTTATCTACCTCCAGAAGATCAAGCGCAAAGGATGCCACCTCTTTTGTGATCTTTCCGTCATATTTAACTTCCGCAAAATCCCTGACACGCTTTAACAGACGGTTTGCAAGACGAGGCGTTCCCCTTGATCTTCTAGCAAGCTCGTAGGCACCTTCCTCATCAATCTCTACGCCTAATTTTTCTGCGGAATGCATAATAATTGTTTTCAGTTCGTCCACCGTATAAAATTCCAGATGATGAATCACTCCGAATCTGTCACGGAGCGGTGCGGACAAAAGTCCGGCTCTCGTCGTTGCTCCTACAAGTGTAAACTTCGGAAGATCCAGACGGATTGAACGTGCCGTCGCGCCTTTTCCAATCATAATATCAATCACATAGTCTTCCATTGCCGGATAAAGCACTTCTTCCACCTGACGGTTCAGCCTGTGGATCTCATCTACAAAAAGAATATCTCCTTCCTGCAGATTGCTTAAAATAGCCGCCATTTCACCCGGTTTTCCGATTGCCGGTCCCGAAGTAATCTTCATGTGCGTTCCCATCTCATTTGCAATAATTCCAGCTAACGTAGTCTTTCCAAGTCCCGGTGGTCCAAAGAAAAGCACATGGTCTAAAGACTCTCCACGCTGTTTTGCAGCCTCGATATAAACTTTCAGATTCTTCTTGGCTTTCTGCTGTCCAATATAATCATCTAACGTCTGCGGTCTTAGATTCTTTTCAATTTTAATATCCTCATCCTGAACCTGGGTGGAAATTACTCTCTTTTCCATGTTCTGTCAAAACACCTTTCCTACAAAAAAGCCATATTTTTCAATGCAGCTTTTAAGATATCTTCCACATCGGTATCCTCTGTGATCTCGATACCATTTAATGCCTTTAATGCCTCCGAAGAAGAATAACCAAGTGCAACTAATGCCTGAACCGCTTCGTTCTTCGCACCTTTGGCTTTGTTCTCTACCGGATGCTCGTTTTTTGCCAATTTCTGTTCGAACGCATCTTCCAGACTTAATTTATCTTTCAGTTCCAAAATCAGGCGCTGCGCTGTTTTCGCTCCCACTCCCGGTGCTTTCGCAATTGCCTTTGCGTCATCCCCAAGCACTGCAAAGCGAAGATCATCCGTTGTCATAACAGACAAAATCGCCAGCGCGCCTTTCGGTCCGATCCCGCTGACACCAAGCAGCAGTTTGAACACAAACAGGTCATCTTTGGTCAAAAAGCCAAATAAAATCATGGCATCTTCCCGCACGTGCAGGTAAGTATAAACTTTTAATTCCTCTCCAACAGACGGAAGATACTGAAAAGTCTGTCCCGCGGTAAAAATCTGATAACCGATTCCTCCCGCCTCAACAACAATGTAATCTTCACCGGTCTCTTCTAAAGTCCCCTTTATATATGCATACATCCTTCTTGTCCTGCTTTCCTAAACATTTTCCGCCAGTTGCTTATTCAGATAATTGCAAAACCTGATTTAGGATGTGTGCATCTATCCGTTTCGCAATTATTCACCTCTGATTATTCTGCAAGCTTACCGATATAATAAAATCCCTTGCACTCCTCAAGCACAACATTCTGGATCGTACCGATCATATCTGCCGTTCCCGGGAAATGTACCGTTGAATTGTTCGTCAGCTTTCCTGTGACGAGTGACGCATCCTGTCCGTTCACTTCTTCCACTAATACCGGAAGTATCTGTCCGGTAAGTTTACCTGCCTTCTCAGCAGAAATTGTCTGAACTTCATGAAGCAGGCGGTCAAATCTCTCTTTGATCACTTCCTCCGGAATCTGGTCATCCATCGTTGCTGCCGGAGTTCCAGTTCTCTTGGAATAAATAAATGTAAACGCACTGTCGTAACGCACTTTGCGCACAACATCCATTGTCTCTTCAAAATCTTCCTCTGTTTCCCCTGGGAAACCAACAATAATATCTGTTGTAAGTGCGATATCCGGCACCGCTGCCCTGATCTTATCTACCAGCTCCAGATAATGTTCCTTATCATAATGACGGTTCATAATCTTTAAAATACGGCTGCTTCCGGACTGAAGCGGCAAATGAAGATGATTACAGATTTTTTTAGAATTCTTCATCACCTCGATCAGTTCATCTGAGAGATCCTTCGGGTGAGAGGTCATGAAACGGATACGCTCCAATCCCTCAATCTTCTCAATCTCCTGAAGAAGCTGTGCAAATGTCATTGGATGCTCCAGATTTTTACCATAGGAATTCACATTCTGTCCTAACAGCATCACTTCTACAACACCGTCCTGTACCAGATGCTCAATCTCACGTACAATCTCTTTCGGCTCACGGCTTCTCTCACGTCCACGCACATAAGGCACGATACAATAACTACAGAAGTTATTGCATCCGAACATAATATTGACACCCGATTTAAAAGAATATTTTCGCTCCACTGGAAGATCTTCCACGATCTTATCGGTATCTTTCCAGATATCAATTGTCATGGAATTAGATTCCAATGCTGTCACGATCAATTCTGCAAATTTATAAATATTATGGGTTCCAAAAATCAGATCCACAAACCGGTAACTTGACTGAATCTTCTCAACGACCGTTGGTTCCTGCATCATGCATCCGCAGAGTCCGATCATCATGTATGGATTTTTTTTCTTAAATCCATGTAAATAACCAAGTCTGCCATAGACTTTATTATTGGCATTCTCGCGCACGGTACAGGTATTGTAAATGACAAAATCCGCTTTCTCATCCGGTGCTTCCACATAACCGATTTTCTCTAAGATACCGACTAACTTCTCGGAATCTCTCGCATTCATCTGACAGCCGAAAGTTGTTACGCAGAACGTAAGTGGCGCACCCTTCTGCTCCGCTAATTCTGCAACATACTTCTTTGCGATTTCCATAAAATAATACTGTCTTGCCGGTTCCTCGGAAGGTATCTGCTTTTTATCAATAATCGTAATGTTTTTCTTTTCTTTCATTGTATTTTCCTATCTTTGCTCATTATAATATCATACATACACCATTTTGGCAAACATATGTTCTACTCTTTATAACATACCACAAGGCACTATCTTATCATCTATTTCCGGATCTGTCCATTCCCATATATGATATATTTTGTACTGGTCAGTGCGAGCAGTCCCATCGGACCTCTTGCGTGAAGTTTCTGTGTGGAAATGCCAATTTCTGCACCAAAACCAAACTCAAATCCATCCGTAAAACGTGTGGAGGCATTCACATAAACGCAGGCAGCATCGATCTCATTCAAAAATTTTTCTGCATTGGAATAATTTTCTGTAATAATTGCTTCGGAATGTCCGGTATTGTACTTATTAATATGTGCAATCGCCTCATCGACCGAAGAAACAACTTTTGCAGAAAGCTTATAATCAAGATACTCTCTGCCCCAGTCTTCCTCGGTCGCCGGAACAAGCAGTTCTTTTTTCACGCAGCCGTCTGCGATCTGCATTACTTTTTCGTCTCCGTGAACCTCTACCTCTTTCTCTGCAAGACGTTTCATCAGTTCCGGAAGAAATGCATCTGCTATTTTTTCATGAAGTACCAGTGATTCACAGGCATTACACACACCGATCCGCTGTGTCTTGGCATTCATGATAATGTCGATCGCCATGTCAAAATCAGCAGTTTCATCTACAAAAATATGGCAGTTTCCCGTTCCGGTTTCAATGACCGGTATCGTTGCCTGATTTACCACTGCCCTGATCAACCCTGCTCCGCCTCTTGGAATCAGCACATCCACATATTCATTCATTTTCATAAAAGCCGCTGCTGTCTCTCTGGAAGTATCCTCGATCAGAGAGATTGCCTGCTCTGGAATAGACTCTTTTGCAAGTGCTTTCCGAATTGTCTCCACAATGGCAATATTCGAATGGATTGCATCACTGCCTCCTTTTAAAATAACGACATTTCCTGTCTTAAAGCAAAGCGCAAACGCATCAGCAGTCACATTCGGCCTTGCCTCATATATAATTCCAACCACCCCAAGTGGCACACGTTTCTGTCCGATCATAAGTCCGTTTGGTCTTTTTTTCATGCCCAACACTTCTCCGATTGGATCGTCTAACGCTGCTACCTGCCGAAGACCTTCTGCCATCTGTGCAATGCGCGTTTCTGTCAAAAGCAGACGGTCTAACAGTCCCTCCGGCATGTGATTTTTCTTTCCATTTTCAATATCTATTTTGTTGGCATCCAAAATGAAATTTTGTTCTTTCACAAGAAAATCTGCCACGGTAAGAAGTGTCTGATTTTTTGTGTTTGTATCAAGGATTCCAATTTTTGGTGCAATTTCTTTTGCCTGTTTACAAATATCCAATAATTCCATAATGTACGCCCTTTCCCGATCTGTTTTTAACTTAAGTGTAATTCCACTCAAAAAGCCAGCCCTTTAGCTTTCAAGTAAGGCTTCACTGCCCGAAAAGCATTGGATGACTTCCCTTTCTGTATAAATATCATGCATATAGATGTCGTGTTGATCTGTTGGCAGTGTTTCTTCTAACTGATGCTCATAACAGACTGCATATCGCCTCAGTCTTGGGTATTTTGCAAAAAAACGGTCATAATACCCCTTTCCATACCCATAACGGCTGCCGTCCCTGCCAAATACACTTCCCGGAACGATGACTGGCTGCTGTAGCGGAACCGCTTTTTCGCTGCCTCTGACCGGTTCCATCACATGAAATGCGCCCTCTTCCAACTGATTCAAAGAATCAATATAGAAAAAATCCATCTGATTTACCCCTTTTGTTCTTGAGAGGGCGATCCGTTTTCCATCTGCCCATGCCTGCAAAAACAATGCTCGGCAATCCACTTCGTTCCCTAACGGATAATAAGCAAAAATTTCTTTTGTCTGCCTGTACCAGTCCGATTGAAGCAGACGTTTTACAATGGCGCTGCTTTTCTCTGCCACTTCTCCCGGCAGCATGGCATTTCGTATAGCAAGATGTTCTTTACGAAAGTTTTTTTGGCTTATTTCCATATTTTTCACCGAGGTTTTCGATCGTTCCATCTTCATTCTGAATATCTATGTTGTTCAACTGTGCTGTGAGGTTTTTCTTCACATCCGCCACAAATTCCTTGCGCAGAAGTGCCTGTTCGTTTTTTTCTGCCTCAGTCAGTCCTTCGGCTTTTGATTTTCTGTATAATTCATTAATTCTGTCGATTTTTGACTGTTCCATTACCCTATTGTCTCCATAATAAAATCTGCGATATGAAAGCTTTCGCTCTTATCGGCTTTAAAAATTGTTCCTGTGAAATCATCATCAATAATATGATGTAAAATACATACATCCGCGCCATTTGCGATCACCATATCCGCGCCGGAAAGTGTCGCGATCTTTGCAGCCGTAAGTTTTGTCGCCATACCACCGGTTCCGACATCACTTCCGGTAGAACCTTTTGCCATGCCAAGCAGTTTTGCATCAATTTTATCAACCACTTTGATCAGTTTTGCCTCCGGATTTTTATGTGGATCATCCGTAAACAGTCCATCAATATCCGATAATAAAATCAAAAGATCTGCCCCTACGAGAGACGAAACAATAGCTGACAATGTGTCATTGTCACCAAACTGCATTTCATAAGTAGAAACGGTATCATTTTCATTTACGATTGGAATGACACCTAATCGGAACAGCTCCTCAAAAGTATTCTGCGCATTTTCCCTTGAAACGGGATTTACCATTGTATTTTTGGTCATCAGAATCTGACCTGCAATCTGGTTGTGTTCCGCAAACATCCGCTGATACGTCATCATCAGCCTTGCCTGTCCAACCGCCGCACATGCCTGTTTTGTTGAAATATCCTTCGGTCTCTCATTCAGACCGATCGTCTGACGACCTACTGCGATTGCGCCGGAACTTACCAGACATACATCCATTCCGCGGTTTCTCATATCACATAGTTCGCGCACCAGATGCTCTAACTTCGTAAAATTCAGATTTCCGGTCTCTTCCCTGTTTAAAGAGGAGGAACCGATTTTTACAACGACTCTTTTTTTCTTGGTAAAATCAAATTCTTTCTCGTTCATGCTGCTCCTTTTGATGCATCTGTTCTTTGTGTCATTAATCCTATCTATGATCCAGCCGATCATGATATAGGTGAAATATTTGAGCTATTCACCACTTTATCATATCTTAATCCAAATATCAAAAAACTTTTTATTCTTTTTTCTTCTTTCTCTTCTTCATGATCGCTCTCACCACAATGACCACAACTGCTGCGATCACTACCCACACAAGAATGATCGGCAGCGATCCTAAAAATCCTATTGTAAAACTGCGGATGCCCCGGCCTACCTGATATAAGCTGTCGCTGAACCGGTCTTTTATCTCTGCAAAAAAGCTTTTCTCCCCTGTTTCCGTAATACGCTCTACCTCATCCACATCCACATTCACTGTGCTGTAATCGATCTGATTGTCAAGCATCCGAAGCTGGCTTCCATAATTCTCCAATTCATACCGCACCTCTGATAATTTACTTTCTATAGCAAGAAGATCCTCCATATTTTCTGCATCGGAAAGTAATTCCATCAGGCGTTCCTGTTCTGTCTCTAATGCTTTTTTGCGGCTCTCCACATCCACATACTGTAAGGTCACATCCTCGACAGATTCGTTTTTCTGCGTTACATTACCGATCTCGCTCACCACTTCTACAAACTGATTCAATTCTGCGGTTGGGATCCTTATCGTATAACTTGCATATCTTGTATTGTTATAATAATAACTATGTCCACTCACTGAAGAATTTTCAATATAACCACCCAGTTCTGCTGTTTTCTCACTTAAATTACTTAGCAGGGAATCAAATTCTGTCGTCTGTAAAGACAGATAAACGGTGCGGATCAATTTCCGTCCGGAGGCCACCTGTCCATCCAGCCCATTTTCTGATGTGATCCCTTCATCTGTTTCCATTTCCTGCTCATTGCCATAATCCTCATCCAGAAAAGCTCCATTCATACTGCTTTCTCCGGATGAAAATTCCGGCTTGGCATCCATACTCTTACTGCCACATCCAGCTGCTGCAGACAACATAAAGACTACACATAAAAAAATCATACATTTTTTCTTCATCGAACCCCTCCTTTTCCCATGCCAGACTTTACATATCATGCTTCTCTGACAAAACTATATGTTATTCTTTATTTTACTATATCCCCGACAAAAAATCGACACTTTTGCATAAAAATACGTCTGTACCGGCATGATTGCCGATACAGACGCATTCAGCTCTGAGACTTATGTTAGATCCCACATTTTATTTTTATCTTGTGTTCCTGTTCACTGCTCTTAAGGTCTTATAAAATGATCTTCTTTGGACACTTCTCAGCACAAAGACCGCACTTTGTACATTTTTCCTGGTCGATGTAAGCAACGTTATCTACAACATGTACTGCATCGGCCGGGCAGTTCTTCTCACATAAGTGACATGCAATACATCCGACAGAGCAAGCTTTCATAACATCTTTACCCTTGTCTTTAGAGCTGCACTGTACAATATGTTTTGCGCTGACTGGTAAAAGCTCGATCAAATGTTTTGGACATGCAGCAACACATTTACCACATGCTTTACATGTTTCCTTGTCAACAACTGCAACACCGTCTACAACATGGATTGCATCAAACGGACAGGCTTTCACACAGTTACCAAATCCAAGACATCCGTAGTTACAGGATTTTGGTCCGCCATTTGGAACAAACGCCATAGCTGCACAATCCTGAACACCTGTGTACTCATAGTCCTGATTTGCTTTTTCACAGGTTCCGGCACATTTTACAAATGCTGCTTTGCGCTCGCCTTCCTCTGCTTTTACACCCATAATCTCACCAATCTTGGCTGCAACAGGTGCACCACCAACCGGGCACTGGTTGACTGGAGCTTCCCCTTTTACGATAGCGGCTGCAAGACCGGAACATCCGGCATATCCACAACCACCACAGTTATTTCCTGGAAGAGCCTCTGTAACTGCTACTTCTCTCTCATCTACTTCTACTTTGAATTTTTCTCCAGAAACACCAAGGAAAAATCCAATTAAAATACCAACACCGCCGACTACAACGGCTGCAAAAATAATTGCTGTAACGTTCATCGTCTTTTTCCTCCTAAATCATTCCTGAGAATCCCATGAATGCGATTGACATCAGACATGCTGTGATCAGTACAATTGCAGTTCCCTGGAAAGGCTTTGGAATATCATTGTATTCAATCTTCTCACGAAGTCCAGCCATAATTACGATTGCGATCAGGAAACCAAATGCAGTTGCAAAACCATTTACAACACCCTGAAGAATGTTATATTCTTTGGTAACGTTTGTAAGTGCAACACCTAATACGGCACAGTTTGTTGTGATCAGTGGTAAATACACACCCAAGCTCTTGTATAAAGCTGGCATGGATTTCTTTAAGAACATCTCTACAAACTGAACTAATGCTGCAATTACTAAAATGAATACGATTGTCTGCAGATAAGTAAGGTCAATGCCTTTGCTCAGCAGATATTCATTTGCAAGAATATACTTGTAGATCAGTCCGGTTACAAAAGATGAAATTGTAATAACGAATACAACTGCGCCACCCATTCCGGCTGCAGTTTCAGTTTTCTTGGATACACCTAAGAATGGACAGATACCAAGGAACTGGCTTAATACAACGTTATTTACAATCGCAGATCCAACTGCAATTAAAATTAATTCTTTCATTTGTATCTATCCTCCTATTCTGTTTTCTCAGCCACTGCTGAAGCTTCTGGTTTTTTACCTGAACATGTTGCTGACATTCCACATCCTGCACAGTCGCCGGTGATACATCCGGACGGTTTTGCAAGTGGCTTGCCTTTTGCTTCCATTTTAGCTCTGACAATGTTCATAATAGCAACCAGACATGCAAGTACTAAGAATGCACCAGGTGCCATTACGAAAATTGTGATTGGTGTAAACCAGCTTAAGGAAAGAACCTGTGCGCCAAAAATCTGACCTGCACCAAGCAACTCACGGAAAAGACCGATCAGTGTCAGACCAAGTGTAAATCCAAGTCCCATACCAAGTCCATCGAAGATAGAAGGAACAACCGGATTCTTAGAAGCGTAGCTTTCTGCACGACCTAAGATGATACAGTTAACAACGATCAATGGGATATATACACCTAAAGAATCTGAAAGACTTGGTGTATAAGCCTGCATCATAAACTGAACAACAGTAACAAGTGATGCTACGATTACGATGTAAGCCGGCATACGCACACCGTTTGGAATTACCTTACGGAATGCAGAAATCAATAAGTTGGATAATACTAATACTACGGTAGTGGAAAGTCCCATACCAAGTCCATTGATAGCAGATGATGTAACCGCCAAAGTAGGACACATACCAAGCATCAGAACGAAGGTCGGGTTTTCCTTAATAATACCGTTATATAAACGTTCTACATTTTTGTTCATTAGTTTGTACCTCCTAATACATTCTGGAAGTATGCGATGCATGCATTCACACCGTTAGCCATAGCTTTGGATGTGATCGTTGCACCGGAAATAGACTCGATCTCGTTGTCAGAAGCAGGTGCTGCTTTTACAACAGTGAAAGATTCTACATTTTTTCCTTCAAACTGGCTATAGAAAGCTTCTTCCTGTGCTTTCATACCAAGTCCAGGTGTCTCTGCGATATTGGTAATAGAATAGCCATTTACAGTACCATCATTCTGGATACCGACAGAGAATGTGATTGTTGCCTGGCTGGCATCCTTTGCGGTAACAGTTAACACATAACCGATCACATTGCCGCTTGCATCCAGTGCTGTGTTCACACTGTCAATCTGGTCTGAAAAGCCTTTTTCTGTCATAAGTGCTGCCGCTGCGTCTGCATCGAAATCGCTGTATTCCTCGAAGGAAGCAGCATCTGCAAATACCTGTTTGTACGCAGATTGAGTTTTTTCGTAATTTACCTGATCAATAGAAGGTTTTGTAATTCCATAGACAACTCCAAGGATCAAACCAAGAACAACTGTAAATGCGAATAAAATCAACGCGTCATGTACGATCTTTTTATTCATAATTTACTTTGCCTCCTTTTCAGGTTTTGTTTTAACAACACCAAAAGCGTTTGGTACTGTGTATTTTTCGATCATAGGAACTAAAAGGTTGCTTAAGATGATTGCAAAAGAAACACCTTCTGCATTAGCGCCGAAGCAACGGAACAGTCCTGTGAAAATACCGCAGCAGATACCAAAAATAATCTGTCCTCTTGGTGTGATTGGAGATGTAACATAGTCTGTTGCCATGAAGAATGCACCGAGCATTAATCCACCGCCGCAGAGCTGTGCTGTTACATAGTTCATGTCAAAGCCATGACCACCGAATAACAGAATAAACACTACAAATGTAATGATATAAGAAGCCGGGATTCTAAGATCGATCACACCCATTAAAATCAGGAAAATCGCTCCGATTAAAATTGCAATTGCAGATGTCTCACCAATGGTACCTGCTGTCTTACCGATCAGCATATCCATGGTATTCACTGCTTCCCCGTTTCTCATAGCTGCAAGTGGTGTTGCTCCTGAATATGCGCCGATTGTGAAGTTTGTCATATCAGCCGCAAATGCGATCAGTAAGAAACATCTTGCTCCAAGAGCAGGGTTCATAAAGTTCTGTCCAAGTCCGCCGAACATCATCTTAACGATAATGATTGCGAACACGCCACCGATTACTGCTTCCCACCAAGGAAGTGTTGCCGGAAGGTTTAATGCAAGAAGCAAGCCTGTTACAACTGCACTCAAATCATTGATGCTGTTCTTTTTATGTACGATCTTATTGAAGATCCATTCGGAAGCTACACAGCTTGCGATAGTTACTAAAATTAAAATCAGCGCTCTGATACCAAAGTTATAAATACCAAACAAACTGGTTGGCAGTAATGCAATGATCACATAAAGCATGATCTTGCTTGTTGTATCTTTCGAGCGTACGTGTGGTGATGATGAAACATGATATAAATCACTCACGGGATCCACCTCTTTCTTCGTATTTTTTTCACAATAAATGTCTGATACTCTCTTTATTGTCTGTTTATTTTTTTCTCTTTGCTGCAAGAACCTGTTTTTTCATGGTCTTGATAGACTGTGCCAGCTGACGTTTTGCAGGACATGCGAAACTACAGCTTCCGCACTCGATACATTCCAGTCCATGCCATTTTTCAAACTCATCTGCTACACCATGATCTGCCATCTTTGCAAGTCTGGATGGGATCAACTGTTCCGGACACGCTTCCACGCAGCGTCCACAGTTAATACATGGAGACGGTTCAGCTTTTGCCACCTCATCTTCTGCCAGACATAACAGGGAAGAAGATGTCTTAGTGGTAGGAATATCCAGAGAGAACATGGAAAATCCCATCATAGGACCACCGGAAATGATCTTTTCTGGCTGTACCTTGAATCCACCAGCAGCCTCTACTAACTCTGCATAGTTGGTTCCGATGTAATATAAGAAGTTTCCAGGATTTGCAATTGCATCACCTGTAATGGTAGATACACGGTTCATCACTGGTTTTCCTAATTTTACAGCATTGTAGATTGCAATGATTGTCTCTACGTTATCTACGATACATCCTGCATCGGCAGGTAACATCTTAGAGTTGATTGCTCTGCCTGTTACAGCGTAGATCAACTGACGCTCACCACCCTGTGGGTACTTGGTCTGTAATGGACAGACTTCGATACGAGGTTCGTCTTTTGTTAATTCCTGTAATTTTGCAATACAGTCCGGTTTATTGTTCTCAACACCGAACACACCTTTTGCTTTATCAAAGATCTGTAAGATGATCTTCATTCCGGCAACTAATTCTTCCGGATTTTCAAGCATTCTGCGGTAGTCAGCAGTCAGATATGGCTCACATTCTGCGCAGTTTGCAATAATGTACTCAATTTTCTCTGGCTCTTTTGGAGAAAGTTTTACATGAGTAGGGAAACCAGCACCGCCCATTCCGACAACGCCTGCTTCTTTTACTTTGTTAATGATTTCTTCTTTGGAAAGAGCTGTCACATCCTCACATGGAGTGAACTCTACTTCCTTGTACTCTCCATCATTCTCAATGACAATGGAATTCACCATGTCTCCAACCGCTACGCGGCGTGGTTCAATGGCTTTTACGGTACCGGATACTGATGCATAGATTGGAGAAGAAACAAAACCGCCTGCCTCTGCAATCTTCTGACCTCTTAATACGGTATCACCTTTCGCTACAATTGGATTTGCTGGTGCGCCGATATGCTGGGATACCGGATAAACCAGATCGCCCTTAGGTAAAACTTCCTTGATTGGCTGATCTTTTGCCAGTTCCTTTCCTTCATAAGGATGGACGCCACCTTTAAATGTCTTTAAACCCATTTTTGTGCCCCGCTTTCTCTTATTTAGTATTATATTTTGCGCTAGAATCACAAAATATCATCAGCATGATTATAACACAGCTCTCTCATATGAAATACGTTTTTTTTGTATTTTTTTTAGAACCTTTTGACAACTTTTTAACAATAATATACATATTTTTTAGAATATATAGATAATTTTTACATAATAAAATGGGTGTATTCTTTCTGGCAGATGTGCTAAACTGTAAGCAGAACAAAGTCTGGATTGCAGTATCCGGGCTTTCTGTAAAACTTTTCAGCCATATAAAAATCAGAACAAAGGAAAAAACACATGAAAATCTGGAATGAAACACACTCTCTTACAGATACAAGCAAAATTTTAAATGAAACTTTCACAGAGGATGCTGTTTTCTTTGATATTGAAACTACCGGTTTTTCCCCTGCTTATACCACACTCTATCTCATCGGCTGCGCTCATCGCGAAGGCGACAGTTTTATGATCACACAGTATTTTGCAGAATCCAAAGAGGAAGAAGCCAGTGTACTCGCTGCTTTTTTACAGGAGCTGTCACATTTTCAGACAGTGATTTCTTTCAACGGAATCGGATTTGATATACCTTATTTAAAAAACAAGTGTCAGAAATACGGTCTTGCACATCCTTTTGATGAGAAAACCTATATTGATATTTATAAGGAAGTTTCTGCTTTGAAATTTTTACTCAAATTGCCAAATTACAAGCAGAAAACGATTGAAACTTTCCTTAATATCAATAGAGATGATGTTTTTTCCGGTGGTGAACTGATCGAGGTCTATGAGAACTATCTGAAGACAAAAGACAATCAGGCTCTCTTTTTTCTGAAGCAGCACAATTACGAAGATGTCCTTGGCATGACAGAGCTCATTGCTATCCGCAGCTACCACAAACTTTTCTGCGGTGGTTTTACAATAACCTCGGTGGAAACGAATATCTATAAAGACTGCAACGGCGAACCTCAAAAAGAGTTATTGCTCACTCTGCATAATGAATATGCCCTCCCGCAGCGTGTCTCCTGTCAGACAGACGATTTTTACCTGATCAGTGATGAGCATGAATCGAGATTAAGAATTCATTTACTGGAAGGAACGTTGAAATTTTTCTTCGATCATCCCGAAGATTATTACTATCTTCCAGCGGAAGATATGGCTATCCATAAAAGTGTTGCCTCCTATGTCGACAAAGAGTTCCGTAAGAAAGCAACCGCCGCAACCTGTTACACAAAAAAAGACGCCATTTTCGTTCCACAGTATGAAACGATCCTGACGCCTGTTTTTAAGGAAAATGTCAAAGACAAACTCACCTATTTTGAGCTGACCAGCGAATTTCTTGATTCCGATTCTCTTCTGTGCCAGTATGCCCGTCATGTTTTCCGGCATTTTCTTACCGCAAAACATTAGCTCTGCTCTGCAATACAAAAAAGGCGGAAAAACCTTTTGTAATGTTTTTCCGCCTTTTATATTTTATTATTCTTTTTCAAAGAAGAAAGATTTATCCCGGACAAATCCAAGTTCCTTGTAATTCATAATCTGTTCTGTACTTCCGATAAAGAGAACTCCTCCCTTTGTCATGCACTGATTGAACTTTTTATAAATCTCATCCTTGGCTTCCTCGGTAAAGTAGATCACAACATTTCTACATACAACGAGATTGCAGCCAGTCGGATATGAGTCTTTCAACAAGTTATGTTCTTTGAATTCCACTCTGCGTTTGATTTCATCTGAAATCTGATAAGACGCTCCAATCTTCTTAAAGTATTTATCCTTTAAATCCTTTGGAACATTCGCAATACTCTTCTCATTGTAGAGTCCCATTCTTGCTTTATCCAAAACCTGTTTGTCAATATCCGTAGCAATTACTTTGATATTTGCAAGCGGTATCTGTCTGGACAACGCCATAACAAGAGAATATGGTTCGTCTCCTGTAGAACATGCTGCACTCCAGACTTTCAGATTCTTTCCATAGGTTTTGATCAGTTTTGGGAATACCTCACCCTCTAAGATCTTCCACTGCTCCGGATTACGATAAAATTCAGAGACATTGATGGTCAAAAAGTTGACGAACTGTTCGAATTTTTCTTTATCCTTTTTGATCAGGTCCACATATGCATCGTAGGTAGAGATCCCATTCTTATTAATAAGCGTATCAATTCTACGGCGCATCTGTTTTTCCTTATAACAGTTCAGATCGATCTTAGTTAACACATATACATCTTTTTTGAATTTTTCATAATTATCAAGCATATTATTCCTCTGTATGAACTTCAGCAGCTTCTACAGTATCCTCTTCCGGTGCCTCTAAGGCTTTGATTGATAAGCTGATTTTCTTGTCATCTTCGTTGAAATCTACCACTTTTGCTTCGATTTCCTGTCCGATTTTTAATACATCAGCTGGTTTTTCTACATGATCTCTGGAGATCTGGGAAACATGAAGTAATGCATCAACACCTGGAGCAAGCTCAACGAATGCACCAAAATCTGTCATTCTTGCAACTTTTCCTTTTACAATATTACCAACTGCAAACTTCTCTGCTGCTCCGTTCCATGGATTCTCAGAAGGGAATTTCATGCTGAGTGCGATCTTTGTATCGTTGATATCTTTGATGAATACTTTTACAGTATCTCCAACATTAAATACTTTCTTAGGACTTTCTACTCTGCCCCAGGACATCTCAGAAATATGAAGTAATCCGTCTGCCCCACCTAAATCAATGAATGCACCGAAGTCTGTTACATTCTTAACAGTTCCTTCCATGACATCACCGACTTTGATCTTTGCAAACAGTTCTTTCTGCTGCTCTAATTTCTTCTCAACTAATAACTGTTTTCTGTCACCGATGATTCTTCTGCGTTTTGGATTGAACTCGCTGATCACAAACTGGATCTCCTGATCTTTGTATTTGGAAAGATCTTTCTCATAAGAATCAGATACAAGGCTTGCCGGGATGAACACTCTCGTCTCATCAACAACAACACACAAACCACCATCTAATACCTGGGAAACTTTTGCTGTTAAAACTTCTTTGTTCTCGAAAGCTTCCTCTAATCTCTTGCTTCCTTTTTCAGCAGCGAGACGTTTGTAAGTTAAGAGAACCTGTCCCTCGCCATCGTTTACTTTTAATACTTTTGCTTCCATTGTATCACCAACAGAAACCATAGTTGTAAGATCTGCGTTAGACTCGTTTGTATACTCATTGCGAGTGATGATTCCGTCTGATTTGTATCCGATATTTAAAACGATCTCATCAGGTTTCACATCGATAACGGTACCTTCAACTACCTCTCCATTTCTTATTGTTTTAAATGATTCCTCCAACATTTGTTCAAAACTCATTTCTGACATTCTTTTGAACCTCCTCAATAATATTGTTTGGGGTAGATGCCCCTGCGGTAATACCTACGTTATCGGTGGATTTTAATCTGGTCAAATCAAGATCCTTTATTGTTTGTATATAGTAAGTATTTTCACATTCTTTTTTACAGATTTCAAATAACTTCTGCGTATTAGAACTAGCCCTGCCGCCAATGACGATCATGGCATCGACTTCTTTTGCAATATGTTCTGCTTCAGTCTGTCTTTCCTCTGTAGCATTGCAGATAGTATTTAAAACAATAATATCATAACCTTTTTCGTTCACAATTTCAACTAATTCTTGAAATTTATTGTAATTAAATGTCGTTTGTGATACAATACACACTTTTTTTTCGGATGAAAGCGTAAATTTTTCCGCCTCCTCACATGTTCCGATCACGGTTGTCTCCGCTGGATCAGACCATCCTTTAATGCCTTCCACTTCCGGATGTGTCTCATTTCCAATAATAATAATATGATATCCTTCTCTGCTGTACTGTTCCACAAGACGGTGGATCTTCAACACAAACGGACAGGTTGCATCTACGATCTCAAATCCCAGTGCCTTGATCTCATCATAGATTTTTCTCTCTACACCGTGTGATCTTATGATCACGGTTCCTTTTGGTCTGCCCTTTAATTCATCGGTCGAATGGATGACCTGCACACCTTTTTTTTCAAGATCTGCAACAACCTCTTCATTATGGATGATCGGTCCAAAAGTATAGATCGGTGTCTGATTTTTTTCTGCCTCTTTGTATACCGTTTCCACGGCTCTTTTTACGCCAAAACAAAAACCGGCACTTTTTGCTAAAATAATGTTCATAAATCATTCCTTATCTATTCGTTTTCTGATTCCTGTTTCTCTCAGCCGTTTTCCTGTTAACAGCCTTTTTTCTCTTCATAAATAGAGCGTATCGCTTCCACGACCTCATCAATATCCATCTCAGAAGAATCTACTAAAACCGCATCTTCTGCCTGTTTTAACGGAGAAGTCTCACGATGCATATCCCGGTAATCGCGGTCGATGATATCCTTCTCAATCTCATCAAAATCACAGGAAACACCCTTTGCAGTCAATTCATCATATCTTCTCTGCGCTCTCGTCTTAGAACCTGCGGTCAGATAAATCTTCACCTGCGCATTTGGAAGCACGCATGTTCCGATATCTCTTCCGTCCATGATAACATCTGTGCTCTCTGCAAGTTTTCTCTGCAGTTCCACTAATTTGGTACGGACAACCGGATACACGCTTGTCGCAGAAGCCATATTGCCAACTTCCTCCGTGCGGATAAATCCGTTTACATTTTTACCATTTAAAATAACCTGCTGTTCATTATTTTCATAGGCAATGGTCACATCCACATTCGGACATGCTTCTGCGATTTTGGCTTCATCCGAAGAGTCTATTCCATTTGTCAGAAAATAATATGCCATGGCACGGTACATCGCACCGGTATCTACATAGATAAAACCAAGCTCCTTTGCCAGTTTCTTTGCGATTGTACTTTTTCCAGCTCCTGCTGGTCCGTCGATTGCAATATTCATACTCATAATATATCCATTCCTCTCATTTTTATCTGTTCTTCGATACTGTTCACCCGTACCTCGTTCCGGCAGTGATTTTTCTACTCCACACACATCCCTGCAAGATGTCCGGTAGACCATGCGATCTGGAGATTGAAACCACCTGTCACAGCATCTAAATCCAACACCTCTCCACAGAAATATAAATGTCTGACAAGTTTTGACTCCATCGTCGATGGATTCACCTCACTGACTTTGACACCGCCTTTTGTGATAATTGCCTCATTAAAATCACGCAGTCCATTTAACGTTAACGGAAAAGCCTTGATGAGCCGCACAAATTTCAGCCGCTCCTCTTTTGTGATCTCGTTCACTTTTTTATCCGGATTGATCCCGGATAATCCGATCATGACCGGGATCATTTTTGCCGGGAAAAGCTTTCCAATGGAATTTTTGAACTGTTTGTTCTTTGCTTCCTCAAAATCTTTCAACACACGCTTGTCTAACTGTTCTTCCGTCAATGCCGGCTTTAAGTCGATCTCCATTGTAAGAGGCTCTTTTGCAATATCCGGCCTGATCATCGCACTTGCAGTCAGAATCAATGGTCCGCTGACGCCAAAATGCGTAAATAGCATTTCTCCGAATTCATCGTAAAGTACCTTCTTTCCACGGTAAATACGGACATTGACATTTTTTAAAGAAAGTCCCTGCATCTCCCTGACATAGTCTTCTTTTGCGTTAAACGGCACAAGGGAAGGTCTTATCTCCGTCACAGTATGTCCTGCCTCTTTTGCAAAGCGGTAGCCATCCCCGGTTGATCCTGTTGTCTGGTAGGAAAAGCCTCCGGTGGCAACGATCACGTCATCCGCCTGGATTTTCTCTCCGTCAGAAAGCCGCACACCACATACTTTTTTTTGTCCCTCTTCCCCGGAATCTTCATATAATAATGTGTCCACTTCACTGTGAAGTCTGATCTCCACCTGATCTTTTTTTAATACACGCTGCAGTGCTGCGATCACGTCCGAAGAATGATCTGAAACCGGGAAAATGCGGTTTCCGCGTTCATTTTTTACCGGCAGCCCAGCCTGTTCAAAAAAATCAATGACCATCTGGTTATCATATGCGTAAAATGCACTGTATAAAAACTTCCGATTGGTCATGACACTGTTAAAAAGTACATCCATATCACTGGAATTGGTAATATTACACCGGCCTTTTCCTGTGATAAAAAGCTTCTTTCCCAGTTTCTCATTTTTTTCCAATAATGTTACATGATGACCATTTTCTGCTGCAGCGATTGCCGCAAACATTCCGGCAGGTCCTCCGCCGATCACAACTACTCTACTCATTAAATTCGGTATCTCCTATTTTTCCATATCGCATTTTAATGGAGTCATCAATATAATTAATCTCATCACTCTCATATACCTGATATTCATCCCAGATATCTTCCAACATCTCCAGCGTTTTTGCAACTTTTTTGCGGTTCTTCATGCAAAGTGCAACGATCAGCGCATTGATGACACTGAGCGGTGCTACCAGAGAATCCACGATCGAAGCCATATCACTGTCTGCGATCAGATTGCAGGAGGAATACAGATTCATCGGGGAATGTACACTGTCTGTCAATGTGATTACTTTTGCATTGCGGTTATTTGCAAATTCCATTGCCTTTAAAGTTCGCATGGAATAGCGTGGGAAACTGATCCCGATAATCACATCATCCTTTCCAATCCGAACCATCTGTTCAAAAATCTCACTGGAACTGCTTGTCTGAAGCAAATGCACATTATCAAACATCAGGTTAAAATAGAATGACATAAAGGATGCTAACGGCGCACAACTCCGGATTCCAATAATATAAATGTGCTTTGCATTTAAAATCGTATTCACTGCAACCTCAAATGCTTCCTGATCGATTTTCTCCAACGTGGAATTGATTTTGTCTGCATCCGAGTGCAATACCGATTCCAGTATTTTTGACTGACTGATCCTTCCATAGGTCACTTCCATACGCTGGATCGAATTCAGCTTGTTTCTCACAAGTTCTTCCAATGCATTCTGGAATTCCGGATACCCTTTGTATCCCAAATGTGTTGCAAAACGCACAACGGTTGATTCACTGACGCCAACTACTTCACCTAATCTGGCGGCTGTCAGAAAAACTGCCTTATCATAATTATCTGTAATATATGTAGCTAATAACTTTTGTCCCTTGCTTAATCTGCTGTAAGATTCATTAATACGATTACTCAGATCGTTCGTATTACCCATAGTTCCCCATCCTGTTATTCAATTTCTGTCCCCGGCAACTTTTACATGGTATCTGCCACTTTCGGAACACGTTCAAAATATCAACATTCTAATTATAGCAAATAGGAACTTTTTTGCAAGAAAAAAGAGGCTGAAAACCAGCAATGTCATTAAGTTAAGAATTTTGACATAATTATAAAACACATCATATTTGC
>ERZ860508.297-NODE-297-length-43572-cov-9.780936_pt1 | contig 43572 bp, 46 predicted proteins | sample MGYA00509976_ERZ860508 | MGnify/ENA primary metagenome ERZ860508 (study PRJEB30046, sample SAMN00715242) | human gut metagenome | study: EMG produced TPA metagenomics assembly of the A metagenome-wide association study of gut microbiota in type 2...
GGCTGTTTAAGTTCTACTTTTGCCACGAATCGTGCACCTCCTTTTATTATTTTGCGCAGTGGCAAGTTCCACTGCATGACTGCATAAAAGACGTTGAGGTTTATCACTAAAAAACCTCTCTGTCAAAGACAGAGAGGTATCAAATCATAAATGATCCTTCTATAGATGAAACCATCTATAAAATCTCCTCGGTAGGTCTGATGTTACGCCTGATAGGCACCTACTGTCTTCGGCAATATGCAAGGCATTGCTTTCGCAACACCTTGTGCATTATAGCATTGTATATTGGGGTTGTCAACAAAAATTAAAATAATTTTGATTACTGTGCAATCTTAACTACGTTTAATTTTACACCAGGTCCCATTGTAGAAGTGATTGTTGCACTCTTAATGTACTGACCTTTTAAGCTTGAAGGCTTAGCTTTGTTGATAGCTCCCATAAGGGTCTGGAAGTTGTCGCTTAACTGTTCTTCTGTAAAAGAAGCTTTTCCAACTGGCACGTGGATAATGTTTGTTTTGTCCAATCTGTATTCAATCTTACCAGCTTTGATGTCGTTAACAGCTTTTGTAACGTCCATAGTAACTGTTCCAGCTTTTGGGTTTGGCATTAAACCTTTAGGTCCTAATACACGTCCTAAACGTCCAACAACACCCATCATATCAGGTGTAGCAACAACAACGTCGAAATCTAACCATCCTTCGTTCTGGATCTTTGGAATTAATTCCTCTCCACCAACGAAGTCAGCTCCTGCTGCCTGTGCTTCATCTAATTTTGTACCTTTTGCGAATACTAAAACTTTAACAGTTTTTCCTGTTCCGTGTGGTAATACAACCGCACCACGAATCTGCTGCTCTGCATGACGTCCATCACAACCTGTTCTGATGTGAAGTTCGATTGTCTCATCAAATTTAGCTGTTGCGTTTTTCTTTACTAAGCTGATTGCTTCAGCAACATCGTACTGAGCTGCTTTGTCGAAATTCTTAACAGCGTCCTGATATTTCTTTCCTCTTTTCATTCTAAAAACCTCCTGGTGGTATTATCGGGAGAGGTCCCTCCCACATAATCGTTCATAGTGACTATCTGCCGGTGTGGTTAAACCGTCCGGCTTGTACTGTAAAATCTTATTCTTCTACAGTAACACCCATACTTCTTGCAGTTCCTGCGATCATGCTCATAGCTGCCTCAAGAGATGCTGCATTTAAGTCTGGCATTTTTAATTCTGCGATTTCCTGTAATTTTGCTTTGGAAAGTGTAGCAACTTTTGTCTTGTTCGGTGTAGCAGAACCAGATTTGATGTTGCAGGCTTTCTTAATTAATACAGGAGCAGGTGGTGTCTTTGTTACGAAGCTGAAGCTTCTGTCTGCGTATACTGTAATAACTACAGGGATAATTAAGTCGCCCTGATCGGCTGTTCTAGCGTTGAACTGTTTTGTAAATTCTACAATGTTAACGCCGTGCTGTCCAAGTGCAGGTCCAACTGGAGGAGCAGGTGTAGCCTTGCCCGCAGGAATCTGCAATTTGATGTATCCTTCTACTTTCTTTGCCATTGGAAAATTGCCTCCTTAATAAATTTTGAACTTGTGATACAAGTCTGCTTATTTCATAAGCTTAACATCTGCGAAACTTATTTCTACTGGTGTTTCGCGACCAAAAAGTTCCACATTGATAGTAACGATCTGCTTGCTGTGGTTCATGGACTGGATCACACCAACAGTATCTTTCCAGACACCGCCGATAACAGTCACTGTGTCACCCTCTGCAAAATCAACCTCAACGTTCTCAGTCTTGATACCTAATGGTTTCATTTCCATATCGGTAAGCGGTACCGGCTTGCTTCCCGGACCAACGAATCCGGTAACACCACGGGTATTTCTGACAACATACCAGGTGTCATCATTCATAACCATATTGATAAGTACGTATCCCGGAAACATCTTCTTTGATACGGTTTTATTTGCGCCATTTTTCAACTCAACAACGTCCTGCATCGGAACACGGACCTCTAAGATCTGGTCTTCCAGATGTCGGTTTTCGATTGTCTTGTCGATATTGGCTTTTACCTTATTCTCATATCCTGAGTAGGTATGAACTACATACCAGTGTGCTTCTGCCATAATTACCTCTGCCTCCAATTAAAAACTTAAACCTACAAGGAAATCAACGCCATACTGAATCAGGAAATCCAGAAGAGCGATGATAAGACCTAAAACAACAGACGTAGCAACAACGGCTCCTGTCTGTCTTGCAAGTGATTGTTTGTCTGGCCAAATAATCTTACTAAATTCAGCCTTGAGACCGGTAAACCAGCTCGACAGTCTTGCCAGCAGGCTCATGCGCTGACCATTTTCTGGAGCTTTTACTAATTTCTCGGTTTCTCCCATTTTCTCACTCCTTCACCCAGCTAAACTATTTGGTTTCCTTGTGTAATGTATGAGTCTTACAGAATCTACAATACTTTTTGGTTTCCATTCTGTCTGGATGAGCTTTCTTGTCTTTTGTCGTGTTGTAATTACGATTCTTGCATTCTGTACATGCCAGTGTTATTTTCGTGCGCACAACTTCCACCTCCATTAAATTCTTTGTGTTTTTCTACACCTTTTAGTCGAAAATAAGTCCGACCTAAAAAAAGGCATAAAAAAAAGACCTACTTCCATCGCTAGACTAATATAGCACACAGAATATTGGTCGTCAACAAATTTTTTTGATTTTTTCTTGCTTTTTTCCATTTTCTACAAGATAATATGAAAAAAAGATAAATATTTCTTATAGAACTACCGATATACTATTTGTAATCTAATGAAACGGATTTTCATCCCCGCACAACGAGTTGTTTCTTATTATATAATATCTGTTTTAAATCAGAAACATTCCGTTATGATTTCAAGGAAGAAAGGAGGGGAATATCTATGGCAGCCATTGACAGTGCCTACCAGTACTATCTGAGTACTTATGGCAATTCGACTGTATCGCGCTATGACACGCACAAGAAAAGCCAGCTGCGTGACACCTATAATAAGATTGTAAAAACCAATAAAGAATCCCCTCTGTATAAAATCAAGAATCTCGGGGAAGCGAAAAAATATGCGATCGACATCAAGGAAAGTGTCGGAGACATCCAGCACATCGCCGCTTCACTGTCCGACAATGAACAGGGCATTGAAAAAGCATTTTCCAAAAAGATTGCCCAATCGTCCGATGAGGATGTGGTAAGTGCAGAATACATCGGAACCGACAACGATCCGGGTACCGCTTCTTTCCATATAGCAGTAAAACAGCTTGCAAAAGAACAGATCAACCGCGGCAATTATCTCCAACCGGACCGGTATCAGTTTACGCCCGGTCTTTACTCTTTCGACCTGAACACGAACACAAACTCTTACGAGTTCCAGTTTTCTGTCGATAAGAGAGATTCCAACGCTGACGTCCAGCAAAAGCTGATGCAGCTTATCAACCATTCGAAGATCGGCATCACAGCAACACTGGATCAGAATGAAAAAGGAGATACCGCACTTGTGCTCTCCTCGAACCAGACCGGAATTGCAGACGACGAAGAGTATCTATTCCAGATTTTACCGGACGCCAGTTCTTCCTCCATGCATGCTATGAAGCTATTGGGCATTAACCAGATTGCGCAGGAAGCCGGAAATTCTTCTTTTGTTTTAAATGGAAAAGAGCACTCCTCTTACTCCAATTCATTCACAGTCAACAATCAGTTTGACCTGACATTGAACGGAGTCAGCAAAGCCGGCACTGAGGCAACCATTGATTTTAAAACAGACGCTGACGCTGTAGCTGACAATGTCAGCAAGCTTGCCAACGCATATAATGAAGTAATTAAGATTGGACATTTGTATTCCGGTACCCAGCGTTCTAGCAAGCTCATCTCTGATATGAGCAGTGTTGCAAAGGATTACCGCAACGAATTAGAGGCTATGGGATTGGAACTGGATACAGATAATTATCTGCACATAGACCGCAATCTGCTCTACGATGCAGCAACTGCGGAGGATGCACCGCAGAACTTCTCCGTTTTGAATAAGTTCAAAAACACCTTAAACAGCAAGGCATCCGAGGCAGCTATCAATCCAATGAATTATGTAAACAAGGTAATCGTTGCCTATAAAAATCCGGGGCATAACTTTGCAACCCCTTATATCACTTCCATTTATTCCGGAATGATGTTAGACCGCTACTGTTAAAAAGACTGTTACACGCATTGATCGTAACAGTCTTTTTTATTATTCTGCGTAACATTTTCTACTACGTTTTTTATGCGATTGTTTCTAGTATCTGCTCTATGCGGCTTCGGTACGAATGGTTTTCTTTTACCTTCTCATATCCATTGCGGGCAATTTCCGCGCGTTCCTTCTCATGTTCCAGATAATATGCCGTTTTTTCTGCAAGATCTTCCACTCCGTCAAAGCAGACCAGATCCTCCCCCTCCTTAAAATAAAGAGGAATCTCCGCCTGATAGTTTGTCAGCAGAAATCCACCGACACCAAGCACATCCCAGATACGCAGTGGTATTCCACTTTTGATATTCGGGATTGTGAAATTCAGGTTGATTTTCGACTCATGAAACACCTTCGGCATTTCGCTCCAATAATCCACAGAGCCACAGTACTGCACCCTCACAAGATCCGAGACATTACTGTTGCTATACACATTCACATGGAAATGTTTGGAAAGTTCGATCAGAGCCCGCCGTCTCTCGATCTCTGCAATTTTAAATCCAAGCACAGTCGTCTGGAAGATCAGTCCAAGATCCGAGAAAGATCCTTCCGACTTTTCCAGTGAAAAATGCTGCTGCAACTGCTCTAATATATCCGTTGTCAGCATCGGCTCAATGATATTTGCCCCGCTGATATTCAACTGTGCTTCCATTACTGCGTCAAAATACCCACGCAGATATTCCGGGAGTGTCGGTTTGATTTTGTCGTATGAGTTTCTCTCATAAAGACTTCCCACAAACGCCACATCACCGCGATATTTTGCACAGTCCTCTGATTTCTGCAAAATCGTATCAATCCGGTTAGTATCCACCGCGAGTGGGAGATACCAGATATGTTTCACGCCCATTTCCTTAAATTCCAGATAGTTTGTCTTATCAAAGGTAAAAATATAATTACAGTCGTTAAACACCGAAACATGATACATACTGATCAGCGGATTGTCGCACGTCCAGGAGACATATTTGACGCCCATTTTCTGGCAGGAATTGGAGATCAACGCAAAGTAATTGACCGTGAACACAATATCATAATGGTTCTTTTCTATCATCGCTTCTATTTTTGCTTCAAACGCAGGATCGATATCATAATTTCCAAGTTCCTGCTCGATGTTATCCACTGTATGCCCCAACAGACGGAAGGTCTGTTCAATATCCCGGTAATTATATGCCTTCCAGCGATACATTAAAATACGCATTTATCTCTGCTCCTCCATTTTTCCATGCTCCGGCGAAACCGCTCACCAAAATTTTCTGAGAAAATATATTGATGTTCTATTCGTCCAAATAACACTCCCTGATATACTCTGCCCTGTTTTTCCACGTATGCCCCTCTTTTGCGGCGTGATATCCACAATCCGCAATCTCCTGCATGTGGGAAATGTGGCCAAATAAATCGAATACCCGCTCCGGCAGCGTCTGTAGTTCTTTTAGAGAAAACATCACAAGTTCTTTTCCGTCCGTAAATTCTCTGCGCAGATAGGAAGAATCATCCGTCACAACTGCTGCCCCTGCAAGCATTCCATTAAAAATACGGTCGTGTGCTCCCGCCTTAAACCATGTCATCGTATTTAACACGATCTTGGAATCGTTCATCAGCGGCAGAATCTGTGGTGCGAGCACTTTTCCTCCATACGTCAGATAAGGATTATCGCTCCACTCGCACTGGTTCCAGCCGACACCATACGCCGTCACATGAATCCCGCTCTCCACAAGAATCCGCACCTCCTGTTCGCGGAAAAAAGAGGTTGCATAGGAATCCAAAAAACGCATTTTCACAATAATCTCCTGCAAGCGTTCCTCCGATATGTCATCACGCACCGATCGTATATATGCTTCAATCGCCTGCTCGGTTGTTTTTTCCGGGTGCTGCACAAGATCTCCAAGTACCGACTGCATCAGGTCTTCCCCGTTTACCTCCGGAATAGAATGAAGATCCGGGATCATTTTTGCCACCGTGTAGATTGGAAGTGCGCCGGCATACAGCACATCAATGCTGCGTTCCTTCAAAGGCTTATGCTTATGTCCCAGTTCCACACCTGCATGCGGAAGAAAATCTGTCTGGCGGATATTTTTGAAAAATCGCCGGACATACTTCACATGATTGCGGTCTGTGCAGAGGATCACTGCGGTTTGCGGCATATTGCGAAGCGGCTTCTCATAATGAAATGGATGATCCATGAGAATATCGATATATGGAATCTGAAAATAGTCCCAGATATTGTACTCCTCTATCTTTCCTTCCTCATGGTCTGTCACTTCCGTCTGCCCGTCTTGTGTAAAAAATGACAAATTATAGCCCAGATTATTAAACGTCACAACCGCATATTGCTCCGCTTTTCCCTCCCCCAGCAAACGAAGCAGCATTTTCTTGCTCACTTCTTCATTTGCAGTATGATACACAAATGTTCCATATCCCATGGATTCAAATGCTTCTATAAGATGATCCGTAAACAGATCCAATGTGTCATAAACGCCTTTAAAATAAATAATTGTCTTCAAATTTCCACTCCATTTTATCGGTTCATATACTCGTCCACATCATCCGGTCCGACTTTTGCATAAGGAAGTCTTATATATTTTCCATTTTCCAGATTCAGGCCATCCAGACTTCCATTCGTTGCCAGCTCAAAAGCAAGTTCTAACATTCCTTTTGCCTGTCCTTCTTTGTCATTGTAAACAGTGCCGACCATTTCACCATTTTTCACAGCTTCCAGTCCGACATCCGTTCCGTCAATCCCGACCACGACCGGCCATTCCTCCCTGCTTAGATCCGATGCTTTTAAAGCGTCGATTGCCCCTACTGCCATATCGTCATTGTTAGCAATCACTAACTCGATATCGCTTCCATTCTGGCTCAAAAGCTGTGTCATTTTATTCTGTGCCTGCGCCCGGTTCCAGTTGGCGATCGCATAGCCTAACTTTTCCACTTCGATCCCACTGGAAACAATGGTGTTCACCGAATATTCCGTTCGCACGATCGCGTCCTGATGTCCCGGTTCTCCCTCAAGCACCACATACTGATACACGCCATCCTGATTTTTATCCACCGAAGGATCGTCCAAAAAAGCTGCCGCCGCGATCTGTCCTTCCATCATTCCAGACTCAAACGCTTTCGCTCCCACATAATAAAGCTGATCCCAACGCTCTAAATCTTCCTCCACCAGTTCGCGGTTGAAAAAGATCACCGGAATATCATTTTTCTCTGCAAGATCAATAACGGTCGTCGGATCAGTCCGGTCCACCAGATTCACGCAGATAATATCACAGCCGTCCTGCACCATAGACTCGACCTGATTGTTCTGTGTTGTCTGGCTCTGCGCCGCATTATACACTTCCACATTAATGGCAATCCCGGTCTCCTCCTCTTTCTCAGCCGCATAAAGATTCAAGTCTTCCATTAATTGAGAAAGAAAAGCATCATACTGATCGTAAACGGTCACACCGATTTTGATATTTTTCACCTGCGTGTTTCTCTCCGGCATCTGACAGCCCATTAGCGCAGATGCGCTCACTGCCACAATCAATGCACTCGAAATCCTCTGTTTTCTGCTTCTCATGTCCGCTCTTTTCCCTCTTTCTTCATACCTCTCCTATATTTCAAAAACTCCTTGCTGCCCGCATCTGTCAGTCGTATTCCTTTTTACTGTACGATTGGGAATAAAATCTTCTGGTTTTCCTCATCATACAGATTCTGTTTATTGATCACAAGGCTTCCCACTGTCGTGCTCTCTGACCCGGAAAGTCTGTATTGAAGCTGTTTTGCAATTGCGTGGACGCTCTGATACCCCATGTTAAATTCATTTGGAACTACAAGTGTCTTAATCACGTCACGATCCAGATAATAAACTGCTTTTTCAGAACATCCTTCCCCGTAGATTGCAAACGTTTTTTTGTAACTCGTGTCTGCCTGCAGGTAATCCACCGCTGTCTCTGTCTCCGTATTGCCAAGCGTGATCAGAATATCCACCGGGTCTTCTGCCTGCTTTGTGATAAGTGCCGCTGACAAATCTTCCCCGATATCCGACAAAACCCACGCCGGCTCAATGTTCTTATCCTTTAAGATTTTTTGCACACTGCCAAGCCGCTGCTGCATGGATAACTGATTCTGGTTTCCACAAAGGATTCCGATTTTCCTGTCGGATATGGATGTTCCATAATCGTCCAAAACTGTCTGCGCCAGCGCCTCTCCAATCCAGAGGTTGTCCGGTGCCGTCACCGAATACACTCCCTCGGAAACAGCATCTGTCTCCAGAAGCATGACAGGAATTGAGGGATCTATTTTTTCAAAAACAGCATAGGTATCCTCGCTCGACACAAGCTGTACGACGATCCCGTCTGCCCCGTTTTCCACCTCGCGCTCAATCAGTGTCTTTTCTTCCTCCTCGTTAGATAAAACACCCGTCGAAACATAGTTGAGCTGAATGGAGTTATCTTTTGCCGCCTGCTCCAAGCCTTCCCGCATGGCGATCCAGCGGTCGTTATTGCTGTCGTTCACGATCACGGAGACATTGTATGTTTTTTCAACTCTGTTCACGCCCAACATTCCCATGGAAGTCCAGACAATGGTTACGATCAGGGCTAAGATGAGCAGTCCAAAATAAATCTGATTCTTTTTCATTTGCTCTCTCCCCCTTTTAATTCCTGCATCTTTCCATTTTCCAGAAGTTCGAGTTTCTCCGGTTCATAAGGAATGTATGGCAGATGAATCCGGATCGTGGTACCCTCATCCGGCATACTCTCGATTTCAAGTCCGTATGGATTTCCAAAACGCAGACGGATACGGTTGTGCACATTGATGACGCCCACACCGGAACCATGTTTTCTGACACGGTTGTTATCCGTCAATAATTGTTCTACCATATCCTGTGGCATGCCAAGTCCGTTGTCGCTCACCTCGATATAAATATCGTCCTCTTTCCGGTATCCTCTCACATGGATCTCGCCTTCGCCGTCCATACCTTCCACGCCATAATAAATCGCATTTTCCAACAACGGCTGCACAACCAGTTTTACGGTACAGCACTGTAAAATCTCCTCATCAATCGAGAAATCTACAGCGAAACTGTTCTTGTAACGGATTTTCTGGATGTTCATGTAATTCTTTGCATGCCTGATCTCATCTTCAATGCTGATGATCGTTTTTCCGCGGCTTAAACTGATGCGGAACAGGCTTGCAAGCTGCGTGATCATAAAGACCGCATCCTCATATCGTTCCCCCTCGATCATCCACACAATGGAATCCAATGTATTATATAAGAAATGTGGATTGATCTGCGACTGCAGCGCATCTAACTCACTTTTTCTCTTTTCTTCCTGCTCATACAAAATATCATGCATCAACTGGTTGATCTGCTCCACCGTGGAACGCAGTGTTTTTCCCAAGTGTTCTACTTCCTGCGATCCTCCTACATAGATAGCAGGATTCAGATTGCCGGATTCCCACTCTTTGACCGATTCATTCAGACGCTGCAACGGTTTTGCAATTCTTGCCGACACAAGCTGGTTGATAATAATGATCGTCAGAATCGACAGTGCCATAAGCATGATCACAAACATTCGCGTGCCATAAAGTCCCATATTAAAAGCGCTCATCGGCACAACGCTCACGATCTTCCAGCCGGTATAGCTGACGGTCTTCACCGTGATCAGTCTCTTTTCCCCCTGAAAAATCTCCTGATGCGATCCATCATCATAATGTACTGCTTCCAGATTATTTTCTTCATAGAGATTCGTGTAAATCAGTTTCTGTTTCGGGTGATAAATAATCTCACCATCGCTATCCATCAGATACACATATTCAGAGGAGTTATCGGTATTCGCCTTGTTAAAAAGCTGTTCAATGCTGCTGTAGTTCATATCAACCAGCAAAACGCCAAGCGTGGAGTTTCCGTTGCTCGTCAGTTCCACCGCACGACTTAAAGAAATAACCCAGTAATAGCGGTACGTTGCATTGTCAAACAGATTCTGCACATGCGGCGTGGAAAAATGAAGGTTCTCCATCTGATCCACCGCATTGACAAACCACTGCTGATCCACGATATCGGAATTATCCTTCTCGTTTGTGACCGGCGCTGCAGCCACCAGCTTTCCGTCATTCGTATAACACGCGATACTGATGAGGTTATCCTTATTTGCCTCATATAAGAGGTTCATTTCCTCGTCCACGGAATCAACCGCCAGATCCTTGTCCTTAATGACACTGTAATACATCGCATCTGAGATTCGCCGCATGTTACGCAGATATGTCTCTAAATTGATCGCCGTCTGGTTCAAAAGCTGCTCCGAGCTTTCGATCGTCATCTCCTCCATCCGGTTAACAAAACGATTATAAAGTGTCACGCCAAGAATCCCCATACTGCATACAGAGATAATGGTAAAAGAAACCGATATCGTAAACTGTATCGTCTGGGGTTTGACTCGTTTTGCAATGTATTCTGCTATTTTCCGGTAAAATTTTTCTATTGTTTTCACTTTTCGCCTAACTTGCCCGCCTTATATTTTGATGGTGACATCCCGAATTGTTTTTTGAATACATAACTGAAATAGTTTGGATCGGAATATCCCACTTTTTCTGCAATAATATAGGTTTTCTCGTCTTTCGTCAGAAGCAGATCCACCGCCTGCTCCATACGGTAATCGGTGAGATAATTGATAAATGTTTTTCCGGTTTCCTTCTTGAAAACAGTGGAAAAATATGCCGCACTCACATTCAGGTAGCTGCAGATCGTCTCAATGCTCAGTTCCTGGTCTGCATAATGCTCCTTCACATATTCCACAGCTTTGGTCACAAAGGATTTGGTCGTATCCTGACGCTCATTTGTCACCTGACGCTGCATCTTCATGCAGTTTTCTTTCAGCCATGCGCCTAGCGCGTCCGTGGATTCTAACTGCAATGCCTGATTGTATACGTCATTATTGCTGCCAAACACATCCTCCATGTTGATCTGGTTATTGCTTCCAAACCGGAAAATCTCCGCGATCAGCTCCATAACCAGAATCCGGTAATTCTGCAGGGACATTCTTGTTTTTGCCATCTGCGCTGTAAACTCTGTGATTGCTTCCTCAAGCGGCTGCTGCTCATCCATTTTTACTTTTTTCAAAATCTTCTGGATGTACGATTCTTCCCAGTGTTCATCCACACTCTCCTGCGGGTCCATCTCTGCGATGTTGATTGCCCTTGTATTTCCATATAAAACGCGGTACGAAGTCGCGTTCTTTGCTCCATGATAGGAAAGAGAAAGCTGTGAAAGCTGGTTGCACACATGTCCAATCCCCGCTGTGACGGTTGCCTTGCAGACACGCTTTGCCATTTTGCAGAACCGGTCCATATCATCAGTAAAATGTGTGACACTCTCCACATCAGAAAGCTGTGCAATCACAAGAATATCTCCGAGGTAAGTCACTGTTTTACAGTTCCACTTTTCCGTCAGCTGTTCTTCCGCCAGCTTTTTTACGGAAATAGTCAAAAGGAACGGATCGATCGGTACGTTTTCCGGGTTCGTCGTGCTGATATGTAAAACCGTTACCACATAATAAGGTCCTGTCAGATTGATCTGGTAGTTTTTCACATATTTATCAATCTGTTCCTCCGGTATTCTTCCTTCGATCAGTGAAGTGTAAAAGTTCTCCTGCAGGACCGGAAGACTTTCCATATAATACTCACGGAGCTTGTCGATATTTCTTTTTTCATCCAGCTCCTTGTCAAGATTGACCTTGATCCGCTCAAACACTTCTTTTAACTCATTGGAGTTGATCGGTTTTAATATGTACTCTTCCGCCTCGATCTTGATTGCCTCTTTGGCATACTCAAATTCATCAAATCCAGAAAAAATAATGACTTTCACTTTCTGGTAGAGTTCCTTTAACTTCTTGCAGAGTGTCAGTCCGTCCATATATGGCATCTTAATGTCTGTCATCACCACATCCGGCTGCAATTCCTCCGCCATTTCAAGCGCTTCCACACCATTTCTGGCATAACCTGCAATGGAAAAGCCCATGCTCTCCCAGTCAAGTTTTTTCATGATGACCTGAAAAACTTCTTCCTCATCATCCACAAGTAAAACTGTATATTGGTTCATAATTTCTGTTCCTTTATTCTTTTTCTCTTCTAGTTATGCACCGTATTTGTCATTCATCTTTTTCCACAAAACGCCAAAAATAATCGTACAGATTACAATCTGTGCCAGTGCGACATAAAGATTCACAAAAAGAAGAAACGTCATTACAAGTGTTGCAAAACCAAAAAAGAGAATGAGCGCTCCACCTTTTTTTGCATACGCCTTTTCATCTTTTACCGGTTCTTTATTCTTTCCCCGAATGGTTGAAACGTCCTGCAAAATCATCAGTTTCAATCCATAATACATACAGATCACAAATAAAAGTAATGGAATTCCTGCCTGTTCTAAAATTGTCTGTGTTGTCATTCTTTTTCTCCCTTAAGTAATAATAGCGGCTGAAAAGCTCCAGCCGCTATTATTATAATATAAAACATATGATGTTTCAAAATTATTTGTATTTTATTATTTCTTAGCAACGTATTTTCTGATATCAAGAGAAATAGCTACGAAGATTACGATACCAATTGCGATGTACTGTGCGTTTGCATCTACTCCTAAGTACTGTAATGCTGCTTTCAATAACTCGAATACGGCAACACCGATGATAGCGGATGAAACTTTACCACGACCACCTGTAACGGATACACCACCGATTGTACAAGCTGCGATTGCTTCCATTTCGTAACCATATCCTAAGTTAACGGATGCACCACCGGCTTTTGCGCCAAGCATGAAACCTGCAAGACCATACATAGCTGCTGCTTTCATGTAGATTAAGATCATTGTTGCTTTTACAGGAACACCTGCAACTTCTGCTGCCTGTGGGTTACCACCAATTGCATACATATATTTTCCATGACGGGTCATGTTGAAGATGAACCATGTGATAACTGCTACCACAATTGCGATCCAGATCAGCCAGCTGATTCCAAGGAATTTACCGTTTGCGATATCTGTGTAGGATTTTACATAACCACCAAGTGGTGTAGCTCCTGTGTAGATCAAAGAAATACCATAAACAATTTCCATCATTGCCAGTGTAGCGATGAATGGTGGTACGCTTAAGTAAGCGATGAAGAAACCTGTGATACTACCGAATGCTGCACAGATTGCCATGACAACGATCAATGCCAGAAATACATTCATTGGCTGCATATCCGGGAAGAACTTTCCGGAATAATCAATACGCTGTAATAATGTACCGGCAATACATGCTGCGAAACCGATCATACGTCCTGCGGAAAGGTCACATCCTGCGGTGATTACACATCCTGCAATACCAAGGGCGATGACAAGTCGTGAACTCATGTTCATCAAAATGTTCATTAAGTTGTTTGATGTAAGGAAGTTATCAGATGTCAATCCGGTGTAGATAACCAGAATAAACATTACAATGATAACGCCATTGTTGATAATAAAATCTTTTGCTTTCTGCTGTTTTGTCTTTTCCATTCTATTGTCCTCCTCTATCAGAATTTGGTTGCGAAGCCCATGACTCTTGCCTGAGTCATCTCTTCCGGCTGATCGATCTCGCCGGTAAGTTTACCGTTACACATAACGCAGATTCTGTCTGCCATACCAAGAAGTTCTGACATTTCTGATGAGATCATAATGATTGCTTTTCCCTGTTTTGCCAGATCACTCATGATCTCATAAATCTCATGTTTTGCACCAACGTCGATACCACGGGTCGGCTCATCCATGATCAGTACGTCAGGATCATTTGCAAGCCATCTTGCTACGATAACCTTCTGCTGGTTACCACCGGAAAGGTTTGCGATGTGTTCCTTCATACTTGGTGTCTTAATGCTTAACTTCTTAATGCTGTCATCCACAACCCGATTGATTTTCTTGTGGTCTAACACAAATCCTGCTTTAAGGAATTTATTGTATACAGAGACACCTACATTATCTTTGATGGAAAGACATCCGAAGATACCATTTCCACGACGATCCTCTGTAATAAGTCCGATACCTGCATTCATTGCATCAATAGGATGTTTGATCCTGATTTTCTTGCCGTGCATATAAATCTCGCCGGATGCGATACCGCGGATACCGAAAATACCTTCCATCAACTCGGTTCTCTGTGCGCCTACCAGTCCACCAAATCCAAGGATCTCACCTTTTCTCAATTCAAAGCTTACATGCTGGAATGATTTTTCATGGATCGAACATAAGTCTTTTACTTCCATGATGACTTCACCCGGTTTGTTCTCCTTCGGTGGATATACATTCGTAAGTTCACGTCCTACCATTTTTGCAATGATCTGGTCTGTGGTAAGTTCTGCTGCCGGCCAGGTTCCTACATAGGTACCATCCCTCATGATCGTGATATCATCTGCGATACGCTTGATCTCATCCATCTTGTGGGAAATGTAAACCATTGCAACGCCCTTGTCCCTCAGATCATTCATGATACGGAACAGCGCTTCTACTTCGTTATCAGAAAGAGAAGATGTCGGCTCGTCGAAGATCACGACTTTTGCCTGCTGGGAAACTGCCTTTGCAATTTCTACGGACTGCATCTGTCCAATGGAAAGAGATCCAAGCTGTGCTTTTGGATCAAAATCCATTTTTACCTCTTTTAACCATCTCTCTGTCTCTGCGTACATGGTTTTGTGGTCGATCATCTTAAATGGTCCGAATCCTTTGGTTGGGAAACGTCCTAAATAAAGGTTCTCTGCCACGCTTCTTGCAGGTACTGGCTGTAACTCCTGATGTACCATTGCAATACCATACTTCATTGCTTCATCCGGATTGTTGATCTCGATCTTCTTACCATCCAGAATGACTTCCCCCGCATCCATTCTGTAAATACCGAAAAGGCATTTCATCAGAGTGGATTTTCCTGCACCGTTTTCACCCATCAGTGCATGAACTGTTCCTGGTCTTAACGAAAGCTGTACATTATCCAACGCTTTTACACCAGGGAAAGATTTGCAAACACCCTTAAGCTCCAGTTTATATTCAGCCATTTTGCTCCTCCTTTATCAAATTCAGGTTTTACCTGTTTTATTTTATGTTGATACAGACCTTAAATCTGTTTAATGTCAATATTTAGAATGTTGTTACCATATTACTTCTTCTGTTTCAAATACATGACATTTTCATATTTCTCTTTGTTATCAAATCTATTAAGATCGTTTTGTGTTAGCTTTTTCAAGACAAGTGCGGGTGCCATATAAACACCCGCACCGCTTTTTTTCATTTTACTTTTATTCCAATGTTACAATGGCTGATTATTTAACCATGTCAAGGATTTCCTGAGCATTGTCTTTTGTAACTTTAACGTAGTCACAACCAATGTAGTGCTCGTTTCCAGTACCATTTAAGTAGTTGATAGCTGCGTCTGCTGCACTGTGGGACTGTGAGAAGTGATCGTTAAATACAGTACCTGTCATTGTTCCAGCAAGAACATCTTCAAGAGCTTCTGATAAAGCATCAACACCTACTAAGTAGATATCTTCGCCTACAGTACGTCCTGCAGATTCGATTGCCTGTAAAGCACCAAGTGCCATTGCATCGTTGTTACAGAATACAACTTCGATGTCATCACCATTCTGGCTTAAGGAGTTAGCTACTAACTGCTGAGCTGTAGCCTGATCCCACATACCAACCTGATCGTCTAAGCAGTTTACTTCTAATCCAGCATCTTCAAGAGCTTTGATAGAGTACTCTGTACGATACTGAGCATCAACGTTCTCTGGGTCACCTTCGATCATGATGTAGTCAATCTTACCGTTTCCGTTCATGTCAACTGTATCAAGACCAAGATCAGCGATCATTTCGCCCTGGTATGTACCGGACTGACGAGCGTCACATCCAACGTATGTTACATCCCAGTTGTTATCTGCCCATCTCTGCTCCTCAGAAGCATCTGGCTCACGGTTGATGTATACAAGAGGAATACCAGCTTCAACAACCATATCTGTGATTGTCTCTGCGGATGAAGAGTTAACTGGATTGATGATCAAAACGTCAACACCCTGTGTGATGAAGTTCTGGATCTGGTTTGTCTGTGTTGCCTGGTCATTAGCACCATCTACGATTGTGATATTTTCTTTTGAGAATCCCTGTTCAATTAAGTAGTTCTCAAGTTCTCCACGGAATAATGTCATGAAGTTATCAGCGAACTGATAAATACATACACCTACTTTTTTGTCTGCCAAGTCTCCGCTTGCTGCATCTGCTGTTGCGTCTGCTGCGTCGGATGCCTCTGTAGATGCTGCTGCATCATTTGTTGTGGTTGTTGTGCTGTCTGATGTTGTTTTATCAGAACTGCTTCCGCATCCCATTGCCATGGATGCTACCATTGTCATTGCAAGAATTACACTAACTACTTTCTTTTTCATATAAGAAAACCTCCCTTAATGTATTTGGTAACTTCTTGTTACATGATGCATTATAACAACCGTCCCTATAAAAAAACATATAAAATACTTCTTTCTTTCTTGAAAATTCTTCTGTATTCATTGTGCAATATGTTCAATATTCTTTTTTGAGTCCTATGTCTTCTTGGCTATTTTTATGCTTTTTCAGTGGTTTTCTCGAAATTTCTTGGATTTTCTTAGGTTTTTTGCACAAAACAGGCGTCTGGCAGTATCACCACCAAACGCCCATTTTACGCTGTTTTCATGTTCTTTTTTGCTTATTTTCCAAAGCTATTTGCTCTCTTTGTAAATCCTCTGTGAAAATTGCTGTGATCTACAGCTCCACTCCACAGCCTTTTAATAACTCACGTGCCGTATCCAGCGAATCGACACCATGGAGATTCTTGATCGGTGCGAACTCTTTTTCACGCACAACTTCATATGGAATGCAGTCATCCATCATATGTACCATATCAAGCACTAACGTTTCAAACTTGTAGCCATTCGGCTGCTCCGGTTTTACCGGGTTTCCTTCTATATCAATATGTGGGATCTTCTTCTCCACCACATGGATCGGCATACGCGCATCTGCGATCTGCTCTAACTTCTTCTCAGAGAAAAGATAATTCAGGATTACACCAAAACCATAAAGCAGATCTCCGTTTTCTTTTCTCGCAGTTGCCATTTCCTCTGTCATCTCATAATACTCTGCAATGGAAGGTTTTCCGTCTTCTGTACAGAGAACACCTACTTTTTCATCCGGTGCCGCTTTGCGCACTACTTTTGCACCGCTCTCACAGCCGGAAACAATCGTTGCACCGATAAATAACGGATCTGCGATTCTCTGCAGGCAGTTATCCACTGCGAAAACATTGATCCATTCTAATCCTCTCTCGTGGATGTCATCTAACAGTCCTGCCGTCACCATAGAACCAAACCAGCCGCCGTTGCCATTCGGAGACATTGCCACTTCTGTGTCAGATTCCATATAAACACGTCCCTCATGATCACACGCCGGAACCATTTCCTGAACGAAAAACTTCACATAATCCTTCGGATAACCAAAATAATTGTGCTCCTCAAAAAAAGCAACTGTGTCCTTATTATTAATATTGCTTGTCATAATGTACATTGGAACATATGCTTTCGCTTCGTCCGTCACATCCATCAGGTTGCGGAAAAGCTGTTCAAACAAATAAAGTTCCCGGTTCACGCCAATATTTAAAGTTCCCTTCGGTCTGTCAAGTCCAAGTCTTGTTCCCTGACCTCCTGCCAAAAGCACTGCCCCTACTTTTCCTGCGCGGATAGCGTCTAATCCGGCTGCCTTAAATTCATCCCTGCGCGCCTCGATCTCCGGAACTTCCACCGCTTCTAACGGTGCAAACACACCGCGTTCGTTTACCGTTTCTTTTCGCTCGATATGTTCTAAAATAGACCAGTCGATCTGTTCTAAGCGCTCCCTTAACTTCGCGTTCTGTTCCGGTGTATTGCGCTCCATGCTCGCTCTGATATACACCTGCTTCTCATCTTCCCAAATTTTCATGAAATCCTTCTCCTGTTTTTCCTGTTTTATCTCTCCTTTTAGTGTTCGATAAAACCTGTTATTTTTGAACAAATTTCCGTCAAATTCATTCATCTTATATGCCGTCTATTTTAGCATAATTTCCCTATGTCCGCAAACTTTCGGACTTTTTCGCAATTCTGGTTTTCTAATTCAACCCGCGGAAACCTTTTCCGATAATCTCACTGCTGTTGGTGATCGCAATGAAAGCGGACGGCTGGTTTTCGTGGATGAAGTTACGGAGTTCCACAGCCTGGCTTCGCTTCATAACAGAGAGAATAACTGCTTTGTCGTTATGCTGATAAGCACCCTCGGCATGATATACCGTTGCACTGCGGTTTAACTTCTGGGTGATAAACTCACAGATTGGTTCCGGATCATTGCAGATAATGGTGAAGTATTTGCACATGTTAATACTCTCGATCACATTGTCGACCACCAGTGATTTTGCCAGAAGTCCGCAGAGGGAAAACAGACCTGTCTGCGCATCAAAGACAAGGCAGGATGCAAGTACAATAAACAGGTCTACCAGAAACAGCGCACCTCCGATATTCAGTTTCGTGTATTTCTTTAAGATCATGGCGATAATATCCGTACCACCACCGGAAGCTCCGACATTAAATAAGATGGCTGAACTCGCCGCTGGAAGCACGATCGCATAGATCAGTTCCAGCACCGGCTGTGAGGTGAGTGGCGCAGACATTGGGAACCATTTCTCCGCTGCACTTAACCCAACTGACATCAGCACACTGACATAGACAGTCTTGATTCCAAAACTTTTTCCAAGAAAAATAAATCCCAGCACAAGCAGTGCCATATTGATAATAAATGTGATATTTCCAGGGGTTGTCGGCATAATGGCGCTCAAAACGACCGCAATACCAGTCACTCCACCGAAAGAAAAGTTATTCGGGAACTTGAATACATACACGCCGACAACCAGAATAAGCGTTGCCACGGTAAGTACAAAATATTCTTCTATTGTGCGTTTTACACGTCCTGCATTTTTAAACATTGTTTTTTCCTCTGTTTGATTCATTTGTTATTTTCTGCAAATCTTTTTTTCCTATTATGTGAATTGCACACATATTCTACTATACAATCAAAGAAAAAGATATATTTCCATTTTATAATTCTTTTCGTATTTCTTTTTAATTGTATAACAATTAATATTATTCATCTATATTCACCGACTTATTCACATTATCCACATAGTTATCCACGTATTATCTGATACTTTTCCGGTTTCATCCACGTATTCTAATTATATGATCCAGTCTGCGAGAATCATATATAAATTCAAAATACCATTTCACGATTCAAGTGTTTCCGATCCCAGAGATGAGATATGCTCTGCGAATCTCGCTCCGATTAGCGGTCGTCGCCATAACAAAAAAAGAACCGTCACACGAAAACATTCTTTCAAACGCTCTTCGCATACGGTTCTTTCTTATTATTATGTTCCGATCAATTGCAATTAAGCAAGTGCTGCTGTGATGATTGCCATAGAATATACTTCAGAAGCGTTACATCCACGGGACAGATCGTTGATTGGTGCATTTAAGCCAAGTAAGATTGGTCCGTAAGCTTCGAAGTTACCAAGACGCTGTGCGATCTTGTAACCAATGTTACCAGCATTGATGTCAGGGAATACAAATGTGTTTGCATGTCCTGCCACCTTGGAATCTTTACATTTTGTACGTGCAACACGTGGAGAAACTGCTGCATCGAACTGGATTTCTCCTTCGATTGGAAGCTCTGGATATTTTTCTTTTGCTTTTGCTGCTGCGTTGCGCATCTTGTCAACATCCTCGCCCTTACCGGAACCAAGTGTTGAGTAGCTTAAGAATGCAACCTTTGGATCGATACCGAAAATCTTAGCACACTCTGCTGTCTCACCGGCGATCTCTACTAACTCGTCCTCTGTTGGATGAATGTTGATTGCACAGTCAGCCATTGCAAGTACTTCGTTCTCACCTGTAGCTGCAGGACGTACCATGATGAAGCAGGAAGATACGATCGTGTTACCCGGTTTTGTTTTGATCAACTGTAATGCCGGACGTACTGTATCTGCTGTAGAGTATGTTGCTCCACCAAGAAGGGAATCAGCAACTCCCATTTTTACTAACATGGTACCAAAGTAGTTTGCCTGAGAAAGAATTCCTCTTGCCTGCTCCGGTGTAACACCTTTGCTCTTACGAAGTTCACAGAACATCTCAACCATCTCATCAAATCTGTCATACTTCATTGGATCGATGATCTCTGCTCCACGGATATTGAAACCGCTCTCCTCTGCTACTTTTGCAATCTCATCCGGGTTACCAACTAAGATCGGATGTAAGAAATTGCTTGCCAGAAGTCTGGAAGCTGCCTCTAAGATACGAGGATCATTTCCTTCTGTAAAAACAATTTTTTTCGGGTTCTTTTTCAAGATGTCAATTAACTGACCAAATCCAAACATTTTATTTTCCTCACTTTTCTTTTTCTCTAAAACCGTGTCTATGTACCGGATAAACACGATTTCTGGCGTTTTTCGCCGTGACATGCTTACATTATATAGCAGTTTTTTGGAAATTCAATGTTTGTATTCAAATAAATGCAGTTTTATTTTTTCTGCTGAGAAATTGTCTCATGTTCGTCTGTCTCTTTCAGCGCTTCCTGAAAATCAGAGGACTGTGCTACCTTAATTGCTTTCACAAAATCCGGAACATGATGTTCCTTGTCCGGCTTTGTTGCAAGCATAAAACGGCGGAACAAAAATAACATACAGATACTGATAACGGAAATCAGATCTTCCCCTGCTGTCGTCGTCTGAACGATCATGTGACGCGCGATCACGAAAATAAGTGCTTCGATGATGTTCTCCGTATTTGGTTTACATAACATTTTCAAAAATTCCACGCCGATGACAACGCCGAGCACTGCATCTAAAAATTCCAAAAATGCGACTGTGTCTGTTCTATGGCTCCACAACTCTGTTATCTGTGGAAAAATTCCAATGGTAGCAATCAAAATTCCTACAACAACCACTGCTGCCATGATCATGTCCATCAGATCGCACGCATCAAAAATCTTTCTTCTTACTTTGTCCCACATTTGTTTTCTTCTCCTTTATGTACGTTAATTCTTCACAATCTTCATACGCTAAATCAGAGTTTCGCGATTGTCTATTTTTATAATAAAAGAGTCGTAGTATGACTGCTGCGGCTCTTTCCAATTCTGTTCTTAAATTTTAAATCCGAGCATCGCCCTTCGAATCCAGTCCACGGACGTTACCTCCACAGTTAACTCGGTCCAGGCACCCTCACGGCACACAAGAGCTTTTACTTAGGGCTGCTTCATTCCTGACCTGACCCGGTTCGTAAATTCCTGTTGCGTAAGACCCATACGTCAACGCCACTTATGAAGGGCTGCTCCGCAAAGAGATAACCCTCAGTTTGATATCACCCCAGCTATAGCGGATTGCTGGTTCAGGGTACCGCTGCCACCCCGGCTGCTCGGAGATTTAAGTATAGCTTATAATAACCTTCATTGTCAAGAGTTCACAGGGATTCTGTCACCGTTTCCTGTTTTTCCCTCTTTTTCTTTTCTCTTAACTCCCGGAAAAAATCAGACAACATCGTCGAGCACTCTTCCTCCAAAACGCCTTTTTCAATCTCCACCTGATGGTTAAATGCAGCCATCTGTAAAAGATTCAGCACCGAACCTGCGCATCCTGCCTTCGGATTCATCGTGGCAATGACCACTTTTTTCATGCGGCTCTGCACGATCGCTCCGGCGCACATCTGGCATGGCTCCAATGTCACATACATCGTACAATCCTCTAAACGCCAGTCACCGGTCTTTTTGCTCGCTTTTTTGATTGCGGTCAGTTCCGCGTGTGCCAACGTATTTCCTTCCGTGTTTCTTCTGTTATATCCTCTCGCAATAATCGTGCCATCCTGCACGATCACGCACCCAATCGGCACCTCATCCAGGGCATATGCTTTTTTCGCCTCGCGGATGGCTGCCTTCATATATTTTTCGTCCTGCGTCATTTTCATTTTTCTGTTTTCCTGTTCTGGTACTCTGTATACAATGATACACTATTTATCGCATCACTACCATAGAAATATTTTTGCTTTTTTTGTGGTGTCGTATATAATGTTATATAAGAATTTTTCCATTCGAGGTTTTTATGCAGAATCACACACAACTGCCCACCGGGCTTTCTTTTTCCTACGAAACAGAGCGATTAATTTTACGGCTTCCCTCCACGGATTATCTGCGGGAAATCCATGATTTTTTATATCGTAACCGCTCCTGCTTTGAAAAATATGAACCAACCGCCCCTGAGAATTATTACACACTCGATTTTCAGCAGACGCTCGCCAGGTGCGAGTTAAAACTTGCGCTCAAGCTTTCCAGTGTGCGCTTTTATGTTTTTTTGAAAGAAGATCCATCTACCATCATCGGCACGGTCTGTCTGCACAATATTATAAAAATGCCTTATTTCACGAGTGAGGTCGGCTATAAATTCGATGCGTCTTATCAGCATCATGGATATGCCCGAGAAGCTCTGTCTATGGCACTGTCTGTCGGCTTTTATGGTCTCGGACTCCACAAAATCTTTGCCCGCTGCATGCCTGAAAATACGCCTTCCAAAAAACTGCTGCATGCCACAGGTTTTTTCGAGGAAGGAATTGAGCGCGACAGTATTCTCATTCAGGGAAAATGGGAAGATCACATCCGCTACGCTATCTTAAATCCCGATGAAATCCATTCATAAACGGACAGTTCCCTCTCAATTATTGCCCTGTATTATTCATCTAACGTGTGATACCAATAGCCAAACTGGTTGATGTGATCGGTCGTCATAAACTCCGGGAAACCAAAGATTGCTGCCATCACGCGCTCCTGCTGCTGATAAATCCCCGGGACACCGATAAACCATTTGTCCTCTTCGAGCTTTCCCAACACCAGATAGCGGTAATTGAAAAATCCGTGCAGCAAAAAGCTGTTATTTCCAAGATACCAGTATTTTCGCGGCAGTTCACGCAGGTCTTTCAGTTCAATGCGCACACACTCCACATTTTTATCCTCCGGCAATGTAAAATAGGGATACGTGTTTTTGAACCGCTCCCACGTGTCCACCCAGACAAACTTCGGAAAAATATTGCGCATTGGCATTTCCGTTGCATGAAGCTCCTCTGCAGCATTTTCTCCGTTTTTATCTGCAAGATTTTCCGTTTTTTTCGCGGTCACTTTTTCCGCGGTCACTTTTTCCGCGTTCACTCTTTCAGCGGTCGCTCTTTCCGCGATATTCTCGTTTTTCTCATTTTCTTTCTGGTTTTCTGTTCCACCCACGTCAAATCTTTGCGGTTCCCACAACCTGATATTTTCTGTTTTTACTGCAAATGGCTTTCCTTCCGTCCAGCGTGTCATGGCAATCGCGCCTTCCTCTCCTGCAAAAACCATTCCATCCATCTCGGCAAACGAGTATTCTGATCCTCCAATCTGATCTGCTTTTATAATTGTTCCATAATCTCCGCTTCCTTTTATCATCCTCATCTCTCCCATCGGGAACGCAAGCATCTGCCCTCCCTCTACTTTAAAAAGGTATACCTGATCCATTCCCATCCGAATTGGTGTTCCACGCAGATGCACTTCAATCCTGCATTCATTTCCCCTGATCTCCACTTTTGCAAATCCCGCGTTGATTCCTTTTGTTCCGTTTTCGTATGCATATATATATGTAATAAAACGTTTGATTCCTGCCATCGGATGCTCCCGGCATTTATTTTGTTGCTACTATATATATTCATTGGTCGGTTATGATATGCGTGATTTTTCAAAAAACTTACATTATGAAGCGTGGCTGTGTGATCACAGAAATGTTTAAATTTATCTTCTTCATTCTTGACAGAAGTATGGTTCTCTGCTATTATAATATCAGTAACAATTACTATTATTAAAAAGAAAGGGTGATTATCATGCTAAAATATAGCAGACAACGTGAAGCAATCAAGACCTTCCTTGCCGGCAGATATGACCACCCTACTGCTGAAACTGTTTATCTCGGCATCAAAGAAGAGTTTCCGAATATCAGTCTCGGCACTGTATACCGTAATCTGTCATTACTTTCTGACATCGGTGAGATTCAGAAATTATCGACCGGCATCGGACCTGACCGTTTTGACGGGAATCCGGCTCCACATTATCATTTTATCTGCAAACATTGTGGCAGCGTTTTAGACCTTTCCGTAGATGGTCTGGATCATATCAATGTCCTTGCAAATCAGGGATTTGACGGTGAAATTGAAGGTCATATTACATATTTTTATGGGAAATGCACAGACTGTAAAAAGAACAGTTAACAGTACAGTTCCAGTTGTTCTGCGAACTGTACAGCTTTCTATAAAAAATGTAGGAAAAAGTATTGACAAAATATATTTTTTAAATTAAAATCAGTAATAGTTACTATTATCAAAAGCTAAATAAAATTTAAATAAGAAAAGGAGAACAAAATTATGACAAAATGGGTTTGTACAGTATGTGGATATGTTTATGAAGGAGATGCTGCACCAGCAGAGTGTCCAGTCTGTCATGTAGGCGCTGATAAGTTCAAAAAAGTAGAAGGAGATCTTACACTTGCTGCTGAACATGAATATGGCGTTTATGCAAAAACAGTAAAAAATAATCCAGAAATCAGCGATGAAGACAAGAAATACATCTTCGATCAGTTAAAAGCAAACTTCGAAGGAGAATGCTCTGAAGTTGGTATGTACCTTTGCATGGCTCGTATTGCTCACCGCGAGGGATATCCGGAAGTTGGTCTTTACTGGGAGAAAGCTGCTTACGAAGAAGCAGAACATGCAGCAAAATTTGCTGAAATGTTAGGTGAGGACTTAGAGCCAAACATGAAAGCTACTACAAAAGATAACCTGAAATGGAGAGTTGACTGTGAGTTCGGTGCTACTGCAGGTAAATTTGATCTTGCAAAATGCGCTAAGAAAAACAACCTTGATGCAATCCATGATACCGTTCATGAGATGGCCAGAGATGAGGCTCGTCACGGCAAAGCATTAAAAGGATTATTGGATCGATACTTTGGATAAGCTACAAGCCATGCAATAAAAAAGAAGGCGATACATCGTGGGAACTTGTTCACTAAGATGTAACGTCTTCTTTTTTATTATACGGCGCCAGCCGTCCATGAGGAAGTAGCGTAGCGAATTCCGAATGGGCATGGCTTGTTATTAGACTTATTGGGCGACAGCCCAACAGCGAGAAGAAGCGCAGCGGATTCGAGCTGGCTCGGCTTGCAGCGTAGCGGATTCCGAATGGGCTCGGCTTGTTATTCAGACTCATCGCCAACAAACACCTCCACCGTCCTCGCCCACTGTTCCTCAGCAGGAATCGCAGCCGTTCCATCACCTTTCTGCGCTCCATAACTTCCAAACTGTGCATGGTTTCCGCCCTCAATGCAGACTTCCTTATAATCTTGTGGCATAAGTTCCCGGCCTGCCACAATTTTATCCATATTCAGCACGCCATCTTCGCTTCCGTAAACTGTGACAACGGACATATCAGAAGTCGATAAATCTTTTGTCGGATACGCTGCCAATAAGAGTAGTCCACGGATTCCATCTGTATGGTCTTCCACATAGTCTGCCGCAAAATTAGCTGCCATCGCGCCTCCCAAAGAGTGTCCGCCAAGATACCACGCTTCATAATTGTATTCCTGCATGATCTCCTCCGCGCGGTTCATCCCGAAAAACGCCATATGAAACGGCATGTCGACCAGAAAACAGTCGATTCCACTTTCTGCAAGCTGATACATAAGCGGTGCATATGCCTCGGTCGCAACCTTTGCTCCCGGATAAAAAATCAGGGCTTTCTCCTCTCCCGCTCCGTCAAAAAACCAGCCTTTATCAAATTTTTCGACCGAAACTTCCCATGAACCGTTCATATATTTTTCCACATCGACGCTGTGATAATAGTTGCTGAGATATATCGCTGAACCGCCAGACAATACTATTAAAACAACTAAAATAATGAAAAATGATTTTTTTATCTTTTTTGATCTGTGCTGCATTGAAATTCCCTTAACTCATTATTATTTACCTCTTAAGGCATGCTGATATTATCTAAAATTCCCGTCAAATGTGCAATAGTTACACCGTAATTTGTCATCGGAACCTGCTGTTTTTTTGCTCTGTCAATCCGCGACAGCACATATTTCCGGTTAAACATGCATGCCCCACACTGAATGATCAGGTCATATCCACTCAGATCTTGTGGAAAATCTGTTCCGCTTACAATATCCACAGTCAGCGTTTCCCCTACGCACTTTTTCAACATGCGGGGAATTTTTACACGTCCGATATCCTCTTTTAACGGAGCGTGCGTGCAGCACTCAGCGATCAGGACTTTCGAATCCGGTGTCAGGCTGTCAATCGCCTTTGCCCCCTGGACATAATAAGGCAAATCTCCCTTATAAGCAGCAAACAGCACGGAAAAAGAGGTGAGCATACTTTCTTTTGGCTTGTTCTCATAAACATATCCAAACACCTGTGAATCGGTGATGATCAGTTTCGGTGCTCTGGCAAGCAGCGGAAGTACTGTCAAAAATTTGTCCGTGGTCACACTCATGACCAGACATTTTTTATCCAGCAGTTCACGTATCGTCTGTACCTGTGGCAAAATCAGACGCCCCTTTGGTGCCTGGATATCCTGCGGCATCACAAGCAAGACGAGATCATCCTCTTCCACCAGATTTCCGGTAATGTATTCCGCGCCAAAATTTTCCGGCATAAGACGGATCAGTGTTGTTTTGAACTCCTCGATCCCGGTGTGTTTTTTTGCACTGATGATGACTGCATCTTCTTTTGCTTCCTCGTAAATCATCTCCGCCAGACGGGCTGCATTTTCTTCATCCTGATCTGCTTTGTTTATGACAAATAAGACTGGTGTATGTTTTTCCCGAAAAAAACGGTACCATTTCAATTCGTCCTGTATCTGTCCCTGTTCGTCTGCGCATGTAACCGCTTCTTCCGCTGAAAGAACGATCACTGCAATGTCTGTTTTTTCTGCTGCAAGTTTTGTTTTTTCCACACGCCTTGTGCCAAGCTCGCTCGTGTCATCGAAACCTGCCGTGTCAATCAGCACGCAGGCTCCGAGCGGATGAATCTCCATCGGTTTGTATACAGGATCGGTAGTTGTTCCTGCCACATCTGCAACAATAGAGACTTCCTGATTGGTCAGCGCATTGATCAGAGAGGATTTTCCACTGTTTGTCTTACCGTAAATGCCGATGTGCAGCCGGTTTGCAGATGGTGTTTCATTTAATGTTGCCATTTCTGGTGTCCTTTCTATGTTTGTACTATTTTTAGAAACGGAAATCACGTTTTCCTTCGGAAATATCATGAATGTGTTCGTAAGCTGTCTGTTTTACTTTTGGATTTGTGATTTTCTCCAGCTCACGGTCGATCAGTTCCATACCCAGTTTTTTTGTTTCCTCGCTTGCGTAGTCCTCTAAATATTCTTTCAGCGTCATGAGGGCGTTTGGATGACAGCAGTTTAAGATCTGCATATTTTTGCATAATGCCATAAAACGGTCCCCCGTTCTTCCCTCACGGTAACATGCGGTACAGAAACTTGGAATATAGTCCATTTTAATGAGCCAGTTTACAACCTCATCTAACGTCCGCTGGTCACTGACATCAAACTGCTCCGAGCTCTCCTCCTCCGGCTCTCCTTCGGCATAGCCTCCGACACTTGTTCTCGATGCACCTGAAATCTGTGAAACGCCGAGTGGCAGTACTTTTTCACGAACCTGCTGGCTCTCTCTGGTGGAAATGATCATTCCGGTGTAAGGCACGGAGATGCGGACGAGGGCACAGATTTTTGCAAAAATATCATCTGAAATTCCATTATCAAACGCGCTCGGATCGATATCATCTGCGTGTTTGATACGCGGAACACTGATGGTGTGAGGTCCTACGCCATGCACTGCCTCCAGATGCTCTGCATGCATCAAAAGTCCTGCAAATTCATAGCGGTACATCTCAAGTCCGAACAGCACGCCAAGTCCAACGTCATCGATGCCGCCCTCCATCGCGCGGTCCATTGCTTCGGTATGATATGCATAGTCATGTTTTGGCCCGGTCGGATGAAGTGTTTCGTAACTCTTTTTATGATAAGTCTCCTGAAATAAAATGTATGTTCCGATTCCGGCTTCCTTTAATTTACGGTAATTTTCGACAGTAGTTGCCGCGATATTAACGTTGACGCGGCGAATCGCTCCATTTTTATGTTTGATACTGTAAATCGTGTTGATGCACTCTAAAATGTATTCAATCGGATTGTTGACCGGATCTTCGCCTGCTTCAATGGCAAGACGTTTGTGTCCCATATCCTGCAGCGCAGTCACTTCTTTTACGATCTCTTCCTGTGTTAGTTTCTTTCTTGCGATGTGCTTATTTTTCAAATGATATGGGCAGTAGACGCAGCCATTTACACAGTAATTGGACAAATAAAGCGGTGCAAACAGCACAATGCGGTTTCCATAAAAATCTTTTTTGATCTGCTCCGCCAATTTGTAAACTTCCTCTATTTTTTCCGGGATCTGACAGGCTAAAAGCACGGATGCCTCCCGGTGGTTCAGCCCTTTTCTCGCTCTCGCTTTCTCAATGATCTGATCGATCAGTTCCACATTATCTTTGTTGGCATCTGCATATGCCAATGTGTCTAAAATTTCCTTATCTGAGATAAATTCTTCCGCTTTTAAAGACTTCACGTTGTACATTTATTCTTCTCCTTTGCTCTTTTCGATGATAATCTTTTTTTCAGTATTTTATTCTATATAGTCTCCGCGGCTTACCGCCACCTCATAGCCGATGCTTTTCATACGGTTTTCCATACAGTAACGACATTCAGCGGCTTCATTGCCCGTACAGATTTTGTTGTCGTAAAGCTTGTATTTTTCCCTGACATTGACCGGCGAAAGGTTCGGCATGACCACATTCGCCCCGGACAAAATGCCGAGTTCACGCCCTTTTGGATGAATCGTTCCGAGCGCAGTTGTCGCCGGGAGCAGCACATGCGGATGGATGAGACGGATAATTGCCAGCAATTTTAACGTCTGTTCCATCGTTCCCGACGCTTTGTCCGCAAACGGAGTGTCTTTCTGCGAAATGAACGGTCCGATTCCAACCATGTGTGGCTGCAGTTCCCTGATAAACTGAAGATCCTCATACAATGTTTCCACTGTCTGTCCCGGAGAACCCACCATAAATCCGCAGCCGACCTGATAGCCAATTTCTTTTAAATCCCACAGGCATTGTTTGCGATGCGCAAGAGACATCTCCTCTGGATGGAGTTTTTTGTAATGTGCCTCGTCCGCAGTCTCGTGGCGGAGCAGATAACGATCCGCCCCCGCGTCAAAATAGCGTTTGTAACTTTCTTTTGATTTTTCTCCAATGGAAAGTGTGACGGCACAGTCCGGATATTTTTCTTTGATGGCACTCACCAGATCACAGATTTTGTCATCCGTAAAGTATCCATCTTCGCCTCCCTGCAGCACAAATGTGCGAAACCCAAGTTCATATCCACTGGCACAGCAGTCTAACATCTGCTCCTTTGTCAACCGATATCGGTCCGCTTGTGAATTGCTTCTTCGAATCCCACAATAATAACAGTCGTTTTTGCAAAAATTGGTAAATTCGATCAGTCCACGGATAAGTACCTGATTTCCGTAGGTTTTTTGGCATATCTTTACCGCTTCTTCACGTATAAAGTGGACACCTTCATCATCATTTATCTCCAATAAAAGTTTTAACTGCTCCAATGAAATATTCCGGCTTTGTTTTATTTTATTAATTGTTGATTTAATTTCTTCATTCATATTGGTTTTTATCGGCTTTTCCTCTATTTTTGTGTGTTTATTTTTTCCCTGTGATATTTGAGTAAACGGTTTTGGCTCCGATTCCATCCAACCGTCCGATTTTTCCCGAAAGTGCATTGATCACATCCTGTTGGGCATCAATTGCCACACTGATAATGTTTACCTCACGCTCTCTGTATGGGATTCCCATTCGACCGATGATGTACTTTCCATATTCATGTAAAAGATGGTTCAGCGCCTCGATCGACTCCGGGTTCTCCACAATGATCCCAATTAATGCAATTCTCGTTTCCATGGTGCTCCTTTCTTCACTAACGTATTTTTTGTAAAGAAAAAAATAGCCGCATCCTCCGAAGAAGATACAGCTAAAAATTTCATACGCAAAATAGAAACTGTGCCCATATGACATTGACGCAGTCTCTCCCTTATGGCATGCCGTATCTTTCACCTCAATGAAATTTTGGTGTTAGTGACAATTCTTTTTTGCAGGCGAAACAGCAAGAACGTATCTCGGCTGTAACGTGTGCAGTTATGTGATAATATTAGCATATGACCTTTGAAATCACAATGTAAATTCGTTATGTTCTTTTAAATATGCAAGAAAACCCTCGCAGCCGCTTACAACATCCCGATAGGTCACCTCAAAATCCCCGGTATACCACGGATCAGCGACATCTCCTGCCTCCGACAACCTGTGCGTGTGTTCATATCCCGCAAAGGACAGCATTTTGTAGATTTTTCCCTGACTGTCCTCGCCTCCGGCGATTTTTATCATGTTACGGATGTTCGCAGTATCCATGCCGATCAGATAATCATAGTATAAATAATCGTTTCTCGTCATCTGACGCGCCCTGTGCGGGATGAGTGGAACGTTCTCTTCCCTAAGTTTCCTTACTGTTCCGTAATGTGGTGTATTTCCGATTTCTTCGCGGCTTGTCGCCGCGGAATCAATTTCAAAATAATCTGCCAGGTTCGCTTCCGCCACCAGATGGGCAAAGACACTCTGCGCCATGGTGCTGCGGCAGATGTTGCCATGACATAAAAATAAAATTTTTATCATATGATTTTCTCCTTGTGTTATTGAAAGATTGTGTAATTTGAACCCTCTATGTTCTCAATCACTTAATGATATATTTTGTTCCTCTGCCTTTTCCTTCAACTGCAATCACACCCTTTTTCTCCATAGATTTCAGTAATTGTGTTGTTTTTGATTTGCCAAATCGGACATATGGTGCAATTTCACTTATTGGTTTCAGCATCGTCTTACTTAAAAATTTGTAAATCACTTTTTCGTCTTCGGTTAAATTGACATTCGTTTCAATTATCGGTAGTACAATTTTTATAGCATTTTCTGACACTTCAAATTCTGGTTTTATCAAACTCTCTGCATATAGTTGTTTGATTCGTGTAATTCCTGTTCCAAATATCTCTACTAATCCCAGTCTGTAAAATACATTTGCAAGATTTCTATTTCTTAAAATAGATAGTTTACCTGATAAATATTCTTCTGCCGTTATTCCAGCCGGCAATCCACCAGGAGACACCACTTCTATTCTATCATCAAACATAGAAACTCTGATGTGTGAATTAATATCCCATACCCTATGAATCAAAGCATTTGCAATTGCTTCTCTGAAAGCTGCTTCCGGTATTTTCTCTACCATCTTTCTGTCAGCCCCCTGTATTACTTCATATTGGTAATAATCTCTAAATACAGCAAGTGCTTTTTCATATATTTCTAAAACCGATATATGTTCAAACGTTACTCTTTTTTGAATAATACTGATATTCTCACCGAACTTAACAATATCAATTCCTGAAAAATGATTTTTATCTGCCAAAAGTCCCGCTGCATTATTATAACCATTTATATTGTCATACAGGTTCAATGTCTTTAAAGTATCTTGATTGAAAGTTTCAATGTAAATATTTTCTTTCAGTTTACACTGTAAAATTTCAAAAGATAGCTCCTGATCTTTACAAGGTAATTCTTCGAAGCTAATATTTTTTCCATCTAATACAAGCCTTGAAAATTCCAATGTATCTACCTCTATCGTTGCTGTATCATTTCGTTTGTATGCTTTTGATTTATATAAATACGGTTTTTGAAGACCACTTTTTACAGTAAGTTTTATCGTCTGGTCATTATTCTGTATTTCAAGTGTATAGTTTGGTTGAGGTGATATACTGTCATTGATTTTATTTTCGATATCCAAACAGGCCTGTTTTACATCTGGCAATCCTTTCACATTTCCATTATCATCAACCCCAAAAAGAATTGTTCCACCATTGTAATTCGAAAAGGCACTAACTGTTTTCAAAAAAGTATTCGTAATCGTTTCCTTGAATTCTAATATTCTTGTTTCACGCATAGTAATCGTTCCCTTTCCAACCATAATGATTATATTATATGCAAAAATACGCAAAAAATCAATCGTATTTTTTTACGATTGATTTTTTAATTGATTTTGAGTGTAGTATTATTTTTTGGCCAACTAAATTATGACAACTTTTTTAATTATTCCGATTCGGTCTTCCAAAGGTATAAATAAGGTGTAAATTATTTGTTTCTATCTAGAACATCCTACAAAATCAAGTCTTTCTCGCCATACTTTAGATGTTGCCGTGACAGATGAATAAGATTTTTATCATAATTTTGTTTTCTCCTTGATTAGCCGGTTTTTCTGAGTATGTTGTGCGATGCTCTGCAATTAGGAATTACTATAAGTACATTCCTATAACTACCATGCTATTTTATAAATCTATAGATTCCTATCCCACTTCCCGCCTATACTCCTCAATCGCCTCAAGGAACCTCTCTCCATACTTCGCAAATTTATTTTCGCCCACCCCTGAAACGTCCAGCATTTCAGGCTTGGAAGTCGGCTTTTTTGCTGCCATATCGATCAAGGTCTTGTCACTGAAAATAATATACGGCGGCATACTTTCCTCGCGTGCAATTTCAAGGCGGAGTTTCTTAAGTCGTTCAAACAGCTTGTAGCCGGAAGATGTAAGTGTTTCCACACTTTTTGCTTTCTTCTTCGTTTTGGCTGTCTTTTCCGGCTGTTTGTCTTCATCTGTGATCTTAACGAAAACAGAAGCCGCCGGATTTTTTAAACCACTGATATCGCCAAGCTTGAGAACCTGATAATCCCCCACACGAAGATATCCCTCTAATACCAGCTGTTCGATCAAACGTCTTAACAAATTCTTGTTCGTTCCTGCCAGAACGCCGTATGATTTGTAACGAACAGCTCCTATTTCCTCCAGCCTCGCCGTCTTAGCTCCGGCAACAGTGTCAATGATGATCTGCCTTCCATATCTTCCCTTCGCTTCGTATACGCAGTTGATCACTTTTTTGGCTGCTTCTGTCATATCCAAAGTTTCAAATTCCCGCAGGCAATTGCCGCAGTCCTGACATGGTTTTTCCGGATTTTCCCCGAAATAATTTAAAATATAATTGCGCAGACATTCTGTTGTATAGCAGTATCGCTCCATCACCTGCAGCCGCCGGGCATCCCTTTCCCTGACCGTCTCCCTGTCCGCCGGATCGAGATCCTGCATTTCCTTATGATCCAATAAAAACCGGTTGATCGCAATATCCTGCGGCGAAAATAAAAGAATACACTTAGCGTCAAGCCCGTCACGACCGGCTCTTCCTGCCTCCTGATAATAATTTTCCATACTCTGCGGCATATTATAATGAATGACAAAACGGACATTCGATTTATCAATCCCCATACCGAACGCATTTGTTGCAACGACAATACTCGTGTAGTCGAATACAAAATTATCCTGCATTTTTTTCCGCTCCTCGGCACTCATTCCTGCATGATATTTTCCCACAGAAACGCCCTTGCCCTTAAGCAGTCCATATATATTGTCAACGTTTTTCCTTGTCGCACAATAGATAATTCCACTGTCACCGCCATGCCCGGAAATATATTTCAAAATATACTGCTCTTTATTCTTAGGCTTGTCCACCTGAAAAAACAAATTTTCCCTGTCAAATCCATTTACCAATGTAAAGGGATTCTGCAGTCCTAACGTGCAAACAATGTCTTCGCGGACGGTTTCTGTTGCTGTAGCTGTAAATGCACTGATGATCGGACGGTTCTCCAATGTTTTGACAAATTCAACAATTTTCATGTAGCTTGGGCGGAAATCCTGCCCCCACTGTGAGATACAGTGTGCTTCGTCCACTGTCACCATTGAAATAGGTACGCTTTTTGCAAGAGCGAGAAAACCCTCTGTGACGAGCCGCTCCGGCGCTATATAAATAATTTTGTAAATACCCTGTCTCGCTCTCCTGATCGTCTCATTATAATCTTTTTCAGAAAGCGAACTATTGATAAATGCCGCCGGCACTCCTGCCTCATTTAATGCTTTGACCTGATCCTGCATAAGTGAAATAAGCGGCGAAACCACCAAGGTGATTCCCGGCAGAAGCACCGCCGGGATCTGATAGCACACAGATTTTCCTGCGCCTGTCGGCATGACTGCAAAAGCATCCCTCCCCGCCAGGATACTGTCGATCACAGATTTCTGTCCCGCTCTGAATGAATCATATCCAAACAAAATTTTTAATGCCTGTTCGGGGGTATGGTATTTGTCATTGGTGCGTGTATCTTTTGTTTCCGCGTCCGAAGTATTGATATCTTTTGATAATAATTTCATGTGTCATCCTAACTAAAATTGTGTTTGTTTCTAAATCTTTTTTCTGCATTGATTGGTTCATTTTTTTAACAACAACCTACAATATATTGCCTTTATTGTATTCTTTTATCCAAATAGTTTCAAGGAATTCATGAAAACGCAAAATATCGCTGGTTGTGCCTCTTCGATAATCGCATATCATTGAGCAACCTATCATTTACATCTTGCCTTGTCAATTATAGTATTAAAATTCTCGCAAAAGTCAGCATAATCAGTATAACCTCGCAAGATCATTTTGTTATCCATTTCAGCTAGTGCTTTCTTAAATTCTTCCTCGTATCTTTTACGAATTTTGCAGCTTATAACACAATATCTACTGTTATTTTTGCAATATTCTTTTCCGAATTTGACTGGCACTTTGTGTTTTATAAATAATTTATCTGCCAGATATTCATCACAATCCAAAAATATATAAGAATATGTAAAAGGTGACATTGTTTTTAATTTCAAATAATTGTTCAAGATTCAACCTCCTTTTTTACTATCATAAACAGGTAAAATCTTTTCGTCGAGCAACTGTTGGTTGGCTATGCCACAAATAAATTCCCCCATAAACAACTTGAAGAGGACACGCGGTCCTCCTCAACTAAAAGCTCCATTGGGCTTACATTATATAAGATTGCTAAGGCTACTAAGTTATCGGCCTGTGGATAGCACTTTCCGGCTTCCCATTTATACACGGCCTGAGTTGATTCAAAACCCATATACTCCATGACCTGCTTCACAGAGATATTTCTCTGCCTGCGAATTTCTCTCATTCGCTCTCCACTTGCCACGATGTCGAAACGTGGTCGTTCCATATCGCGCCTCCTTTTTGAAAAACACTACTATATTCTGCAAAAATACCACATGAAAGTATCATAACACAAAATTGATCGTGTGTGTTATAAACTTATGGTTAAATAATAATGTATATCAGCATTCCTTCTTCTATCTTACCTGTATAATTGTCTGTATCATTTTTTTTAAAGATTGAGCGAAGCGCACATCATCTTCTTCTGTATGTTTTCTCGGTCCTTTTATATGATTTTTGTGAGAACCTCGTCTTGCTTTCTTATTAAGGTGTCTCTCCATCAACATTTGGTCTATATTTTCATCAGTATACCACTTACCTGATTGGTGAATGGCATACGCACCTTTCCCAAGTGCCATAGCAGCTACCCCATAATCCTGAGATACCACAATATCACCCTTATGACAAATGCTAATCAGCTTGTAATCTACTGCATCAGCTCCTGCATTTATTGGTAAAATTCCACAGTTAAATTGCTGTTTTTGCAAGATTCCAAATTTCGTACCCCTGTCTTCTTGCTGAATCGTATACCGGCCGCATGTTTTTACCTAAAATCTTATGAAATTCTTCTTTTGAATTTCCTTTACAATAAAGTTCTCGATTTGCCCAGATCGAATGCAGATTATCTCTGTAACAGGCTTCATACAGCTTGTAAATTTCAGGCTTTTCATACAGCAATTCATATAAATCGAATTGATTATCAGCAAATTGATCAAAGAATAAATCCCATTTTGGAAGCTTGTTATTTTTCTTTGAATTCCAGGATGAATCCATCGGCATAAGATTCCAAAGTTCATCATTCATCACAAATGACCACGGAATAAAATGATCTAAATCATAGTTTTCTGCATCTATTGGTTCATTTTTGAAAACATCCACTATAGGTTTCACTTCAAGCACAGCATCCCACAATTTTCTTGCATTTGTCAGTTTACGCATTTTTTCATCTGCCGGAGCAAGTTTATATACCAATCCCGGAACCTCAGGATTATTATTCTGTAACCACTTAACCTTTTCCAACTGAATCCAGCCGAGAATATTTACGGTATTATCCCGAATCATCTGAATCCAGCCATCATTGAAGGTTATAACCCTTTTCAAGCCTTTATCATCATTAAATGTATAAGGCAATAAGATTTCGGACTGACTCAATTTATTATAGTACGCCCTCAGTCTTCCTGCACTACTATCCAGATTTATCTTCTCACTTCCCCGGTTTGCAAATCCTGACAAAGCTTTGTACGGCACATTCTTAGTAAGTTCTTTTTTATAAAACCTAAGTTCTTTATCTTCCGAAAACTCATGTAACTTATTTATGATTTCTATATCACTCGCATTATTTGCCAACTGGCTTAATTCCTGTAATCTTAATACAGCTCTCTCAAGATTATCCTTAATAATATCTTTACCATAGATTCCACTTAAATGAATATAATATTCAAGAACAGGATACCAGGCATTGGAAATCATTTTATTGATAATTTCATCGTATGTAGCTTCTGTTTTATTGGCAGATATCAGTTGAACAATTGCTTCTAACCAATAAAATTTATAACAATACGACGGAGAATTCATCATTTTTGAAAATCCCTCTATATCGAGTGTATTATAGTATTTTTTATCGATTATCAAATCAGACATTGGCGTAATTCATCTTTCTTTTGTTTTGCTTCGTAAGGATTTACACGAGTTTCTTATCACATTTTGTAATCTCATCTACAATTTTTTGTATTTCCGTAGGGTACAGATGCGTAAACTATTGCAGTTCTCATCCTATTCTAGTTCCATCCTTTCCAAATGTTATCCTTGTTATTTTACAATAATTTTTCAAATTCTATACTATCAAAAATTGCTTCTTCTACAACCTTTACACATTCTTCTCTATTCTTTTTAATATCCTTTCCCCAAAAACGTATCACAGTCCAACCTTCAAACAATAACCGCTTATTTATTTCATCATCCCGCTGTCTATTTCTCGAAATTTTGTTAATCCAATACTCACTGTTATCTCCTTTTTCGAGTCGCGGTCTTAAAATTTCCCAATCTTTTCCATGAAAGAACTCGCCATCGCAAAATATGGCAATCTTATATTTAGTCAACACTATATCCGGTTTTCCTGGAAGCCCCTTATAATTTTTTCTATAACGATACCCTTTTTCCCATAAAGCTTTTCTCAGAATCACCTCTATGGAAGTATTCTTTGCACAAATATTTTTCATATTCTTGTGCCGTTGTTCTTTAGTCAAATTATCTGACATATTACCCCACCACTAATTTTTAACCAATCTTTTACCTTCTTTAAAATCTCTGATGACTTAATGACTCACGATACTTACATGGCGGCGTATCTGTGTACCCTGTGCAACCCCAAAACCACTTATGTCCCTGCCTTAACACTAACGCTTTCCCGCAATCTGGACATTTCCGTTGCAATCTTAAAGAGGATCTATCATCTTTCTGCATATTTACATCTCTTGTATAGATTTCTATCATAGAATGCATATTACCTGTTTGAAAATAATAGTTTTCTGCATCCATTTTGGTACCACCATTAAGCATTGCATTTTGTGGAATAATTCGCCTCTCCCGTATTAATTTAACTAATTCACTATAATAAATAAATCCTGGAAAATCATATGACCAATGCTGACTAACTATCTTTTCCAACAAAATCTGTTCAATATTACTCGGAATCTCTTTTTCCTTTTGATAAAGCAAACAGTGTTGTTTCATCAACCCCTCTCCATCCGGGTCAAATCTTACTAATACTGTATAATCATATTTTGATGTACCTTTTGAACAATTCGGTATGTACTCGCCATTCTCATTCCAATCTTTTGTTTCCAAAAGCAGCAAATTGCCGTATGACTTTGTTGATTTCACTGAAAAATGCTTCCCTTGGCAATCTAAGTCATATGAATCCCATTTTCCCAATTTATATTGCTCTGTATCCGGCTTATTTACATCAATTTGATGGTCTTTCAAATATCGATACAATGCAAATTCTGCCATTTTCCCTTGAAAAGTATTAATAAAAATTTGTCCTTTCGTTCTATGCAGATTGCCGCCACTTCTTGAATCTCTGTGTTCTCCTTTATTTGCATATGACATTCCATAAGCAAAATTAAAGCATTCTCTTTTATCATTAGGTAAAATTTCAGCATAAGCAGAAAAACGTTTTTTATTCTGCACATAATACTTATTTTCCTCTATATGTAAATCTCCCGCTTGATAATCCATCTATTTTTCTCCTAAAATATAAACTTCTGCTATTTTTTCTGCAATTCTTTGTATAACGGACACACACACAGAATTTCCCGCCTGTTTGTACAATCTTGCATCACTCATGTCTGTTGGTAATTTAAATTTCTTTGGAAATCCCTGTGTATTAAAGCACTCATGTGGTGTCATCTTCCTTATGCCATGACTTGTTTTTATCAAGCATACATTATGACCACCTTCTCCTTGATTTGCTGTCAAGGTAGGCACCACACCACTTTTATTCTTTCTAACATATTTACGACGCCATTGATAGATTGCATTTTCATCATCCATAGCCTCTAACAACTTCTCATAGATATCCCCCTTATATTTTCCTTCAGTATAGTAATACTTTTCATCCACCAAGGTTTTGAAATCTATAATATCAGACAATTTCTTTTTCAATGGAATGGGAAGTGGGAACTCAAAGTTCTTATACAATTCCACATTTTTAAACGCAACAATGTATATTCTTTCCCTATTCTGTGGAATATTACCATACTCCATAGCATTTAAAACAGCGTATTTCACATGATAGTTTTCCTTTTTCAATTCATCGATAATCACCGAAAAAGTATTTCCATTATCATGTCCTACAAGATTCTTTACATTCTCCAAAAATACAATCTGTGGCTTTTTACTCTTGATAATTCTTACCAATTCAAAGAACAAGGTTCCCCTCCCTTTTTCATCTTCAAAGCCTTTTCTATATCCAGCAACACTAAATGCTTGACAGGGAAAACCCGCTAACATAACATCAAAATCTGGTATTTCCTCACATTTGACTTCATGAATGTCTCTACAATCAACTTTTATCTTACTATTCAACTCATATGTTTTTACTGGGTATGGGTCAAATTCATTTGCATATACCACATCAAAAATTTTTGCATTTTCAAAACCAATATCAATTCCTCCGACACCTGCAAAAAAAGAGGCACACTTCAACATACTTTAATCCTCCTAAAATATACTACTAATAGTCTACCAGAAATCGCGGCGCGCTGCAATTATAATTTAATAATTTAGGAAGACCAAAAATAATCTAGTCTTCCTCCCCATAAAACTTTTCATAGGTTCCAATTTCCGCAAAATCAATAGAATAATCTAATTCTCCATTTTTTGTAAAAATCACGCTATCAACACCAAATATTTCCAGCATTTCATATGTTATGACTGTGCCTTCTTCCACCTCGAACACATCTCTTAACAACCATTTTCCAAGCACCTTATTCGGCTTGCTCATTATTGCTTTTCCAATAAGCGGATTATTCTTATCTGCTTCTTGACACACTTTTGCCGATATCTCTGTTCCATCAGGCAAATGTAAAGTAAATGCCGTATCCCTAGGTGGAAAAAATGATAAATCTCTCTGTCTATCAACTGCTTGATACGGAATATATATTTCATTTACATCTCTTACTCTACCAGCTGCATTCCATTGGTTTAAGCCACTCTTTTCAGCAACAAACTTTTCCTTATCCGCGCCTCTTCTTGAATATAGTGGCAAGCACAGCATAGGTTTTGTGACAAATCTTTTTTCGCCAACATTCTGATACGTTTCTACCACTTGACCTTGTTCATGAATAAAATCTATAGGCAATTTGTCAGATGAATTTCGTTGCATAAGTGACAACAAAAACATATATGGGTCATCCATTATTCCTACTTCAAAGGAATCCAACAACTCCATATCATCAAAAATCATATATAATGTATTTTTTGACACGCTAAAGTGATACGTATGTTTTCCATCTGTAAAATAAGTATTATTATCATTACCTCTATTTGGAATCAACCTAATCGACTCAATATCAATATAATCAAATGCACACTCCAAAATTTGCATCATATTCGGAACACGCTTTACAACATGATAAATCATCTTATTTATTCCATGCAATTTCATCGTTACGCGAATACGCTCGTTACGATATTCTGCAATCTTTTTTACTAATTCAAGTCCAGTTAGATGAGTATAATTCTTTTTTAATCTGCCAAACTCAGCCACCTTCTGGTCATCATTTCCCATCCAGGTCTTTAAACCGACCCCAATACCATCTTTTTTAGCATCTGCTGAACAATCTGAGCGCGCCAAATTTTCTGCCTCTAAATACCTGCAAAAAATGTTTTCATGCGCCCTGTACGCCAAATATGGGCAATCGCTTTCCGAAAATAGATTGGACAATTGACCCATTATTTTAAGCATTTGCTTATAGTCATCTTGATTTGAAACTGGTTGTTTATCGTAAAACATATTGTTTACTCCTTCTCTCCCTAGTAATGGCAAAAATCTAGCAGTAATTGCACTTCAATAGCTACTATCTCCTATTTACACATATTTTCATATTGTTCATCTGATATATAAATAAACCACTGTGGTACTTCATTAATCCCTATTTTTCCAAAACCAAATTCTTTTTCGTACTTCACAACTCCTCCCAGTTCATTAAGTTCATGGATATTATACTTTATTTCATTCAATTTATTCAATACCAACATAAACAAATCTGTTGTCTTTTAAATTTTGTCCGCATAACTTCTATTACTATTTGAAACACGTACAACTCCGGTTGGAATTGCCCACTCATTGTACTAATTATGAAATTTTTCTTGCTTGCACCAGATTTCTGCATTAAATGATGTGCATTACTGTTTTTTTATCAAATGAAGTATGTCTCGTCTATTGCTTAAAACGGTACATTTTTACATCAGCTTAATACAACTTCGATTGTTCTTATAAGATTCCCTAGCAATTCTCCCCTTTTATAATATCCAACAGATAAGAAGCACACTCATCATCATTATCACAGTCTAATAATATCTCCCAAAATTTTCCTAATTTACTCCAAAATTTTTCCTTTGCCCCTATAAAATGTAAGATATCTTTATTATCTAGGTTATATTCCATCTTTTGAAGCAACATAAATAATTCTATTCCTTCTGCAATTCGAGCACTTGTATAAATATCTTCCAGATTAAAAATAGACAAATCTCTTTTATTTGCAAACGGACTTATCAAGGAGCCAAACAGTTGCATCACAAACTCGATATTTTCGTCTGAATACTCAAAATAACGATGTTGCTGATCATATAAGGAAAATGTCCTCTTCACATTTTTTGCCTGTATCTTTTCCTTTAATACTTTCTCTTTGATGTAATACAAATTATTATCTGGATGTTTTATATAATCTTCTTTTTCCAATTCATCGCTTACTTCATATGATGGAAAAATCTGGTTGTCATTGCCAAACGATTGAATGTTGAAATGAAAACTTTCCATTCCTTTGTGCGCTGTATCAAAACGTATAGTATACATATCTCCATTTTTATAGCAGTATGTAAATTCTGCTATAGTTGTGTTATCGGTCTTTGATCTTGCAGCTATTGGAATGGATGTATTAATTGGTTTCGAATTTAAAGATAAATCCAAAAATTCCGATTCACGAAAAATATCTATTAGTGGAAATACCACATGATCAAATATTTCTTGATGTTCTTCTGCCAAAATAGGAATTGTATCCACAATGCATATTACAAGAATTACAGCTAATTGTTTATATATTCCTTCAATATCTCGGAAATATAGTCTAAGTAGATTTTTAATCTGCTCCGAATTCCATATTTTCATATTACTTTCAGATAAGCTTTTTACTGCATGATTTAAACTTCTAATCCAATCTGTTTGCATAACATGCTCTTTATCAAAATAGCCTCGTTTTTTCGACAAGTACGTTCCTATATCGCCATTAATCAGAGTAACCCATAGAACAGCATTATTAAAAGTCTCTATTGAATCTTGATTAAAGTCCCCTATTTTCATTTTTTCAATTATATCTTTCAGAAATAACAATTTCATAAAACCTTGACATATTTCTGCATTATAAACACCATGTGGTAAATCATTTAAATAAAAAAATTCTCTATTTAGGTATATGTTCGAAACTTTACAAGATTTCTTACACAATTCAGTTAATATCTGACAATCCAAATAATAATATTGACATAATAATTGTATTAACACCTCGTCACTATCAAACAATTTATGCTCTTGATATATCTTCCAAGCGCAATAGATCAACTTTTCTTTTTCGTCATAATCGGTTATATCAACAACATCTTCATCCTTATCAAAACTCACAACTTTTCACCACCCAATTACCCATCTTCTGCGTATTCTTTATGTTCCACTCTCAATTACTTTCTTTCCTTCTTTGTAATTATTAGAAACGAGTTGTGGTCTATAGGCAAGAAAAAATGCTACAGAACCACCAATATATGCTATTTCAAAACCAGATCTTAATTCATTAAAATTTTCCATAGTTTACTCCACGTATTCTAAGAATATCTTTTCTGCAAATCCACCTCTTTCATCAGCTTTCTTCGCTCTAAGTTCTTCCAATTTCTCTAATGAATATCCTCTTGCTATACAAATCGCCTGTAATACCTCAAGTACATCCGCCATTTCTTCCAAATTCTTATCCGCCTGATACTCTGCAACTTCTTCGTTAAGCTTCGCCTCGAGAGCTGCTATATATTCTTCATCCGAAAGAATTCTTGCTTTACAGTTTTTACCATCCTCCTCAATAATCTCTGGAATTTTATCACGCACCAATTTATTGTATACTTTCATCTATCTCACGTATAATCCAATTATCTTAGATGGTAATTGGATTTTTCCTTTCTCCCAGTT
>ERZ860508.307-NODE-307-length-43271-cov-9.899065_pt1 | contig 43271 bp, 37 predicted proteins | sample MGYA00509976_ERZ860508 | MGnify/ENA primary metagenome ERZ860508 (study PRJEB30046, sample SAMN00715242) | human gut metagenome | study: EMG produced TPA metagenomics assembly of the A metagenome-wide association study of gut microbiota in type 2...
AAAGTAAATGAGAACAGGAGAACAGAACGAGATGAAAAAAATCGGAATTATCGGAGCAATGGAGCTCGAAGTTGAAACTTTAAAATCAAAGATGAATGTTGCAAAAACAACAAAAAAAGCAAATATGGAATTTTTCGAGGGAACATTAAATGGTGTTGAGGTTGTCATCGTGCGCAGTGGTATCGGTAAAGTAAATGCTGGTATCTGCACACAGATCCTTGCAGATTTATTTGACGTGACACATATCATCAACACCGGTATCGCAGGTTCTCTGGACGCACAGATCGATATCGGGGATATCGTTGTTTCCACAGATGTCATTCAGCATGACATGGATGTACGTGTATTTGGTTATCCGTTAGGCGAGATTCCACAGCTTGGAACTTTAAGTTTTCCGGCAGACGAGAGAATGGCATCCCTTGCCAGGAGTGTGTGCGAGAAAGTCAACACCGAAGTGAAAGTGTTCTCCGGCAGGATCGTAAGCGGCGACCAGTTTATCTGTGACAAAGAGGTAAAAGACAAGCTTGTCGAGAACTTCCACCCACTCTGTACTGAGATGGAGGGGGCCGCGATCGGACAGGCAGCATACTTAAATGAAATTCCATTCGTGATCCTGCGTGCGATCTCTGACAAGGCAGATAACTCTGCGGAGATGGATTATCCTACTTTTGAGAAAAAAGCGGCGGAGCATTGTGCGAAACTTGTGGAAGAGTTTATTGTGGAATTGTAAAGATAGTGCAGAATTAGTAAAGCAGCTTTACGATGTAAGCACGATATAAAAGCGCAAGAGAGGAAAACATAAATTTGCCAAATTACGATAATTTAGGGCAGGTATTTAAAAATCTGCGCACAAACAGACATATATCACTGAAACAGATTTCGGACGAGACTGTTTCAGTTTCTCAGATTTCAAGTTTTGAGAGAGGAGAATCGGATTTATCGTTAGAAAAGTTCCTCACAGCTTTGGATCATATGCATATTGAAGTAAGTGAATTTATGGATGCCGTAAATAATTACCAGCGCACCGAACAGATTCGCTTTATGAGTGCCTTGATTCCGTTGGAATATGAGAGAGATGTCGCAGGCTTTCAGAAAATGCAGGAGGAAGAAAAACGAGACAAAGTTATTGGCGAGCAGGGCAGTAAACAAGATTGGAAATGTCATGTATGACTATGGAAACAGCACATGGATTGCAGGATTAGGAAGTATCGGACAAAAATACATGGGATACTATCAATTAGCCGAAAACGTGATTCCCTTATTTTTAAATCCAATCGGAGGGGCGGTTGCAGACCGTTTTAAGCGAAGACAAATACTGCTTGTAACGGATTTTATCGGTGGACTCATGTGTGCCGTACTTGCGTTTATCGGAAACGACAATATCATGCTTTACGGATTGATCGCTGTGAATGCAGTGCCTGGACTTCCGGCAGAGGTCATAGTATCCGGAAATCTGATTTTTGAGTTTTTCCTGACGATTTTTAATATTCATTTTTTCTCCATGGTACAGAAAAAAGTGCCAAAACACATGCTTGGAAGAGTGTTCAGCTCGATTTTTACAGTTGCCGTTATTTTCATGCCGATTTCAACTGCGATCATGACAGCACTGCCGTTTTCCATCAGCATCTATGCGTTTGCGGTGATCGGGGCGGGGATTCTGCTTGTGTCTGGAGGTGGATTTCTCTATAGTAAAAAAGTGCTAGACTAATGAAAAAATACAAGATGAGAAAAATCGATTAGTTTACTAATTAGGATTGGATTTACCAGATATGGGAAGAATAGAACTGTACTTCAAAGTAAAATGAAATTTAATTGAAGTGACATTGAAGTTGACTTTGAAGTGACGTTGAAGTTGACTTTAAAGTGGTGTTGGACCATCTGGCAGAAAATCAGTATCTGGAGAAAAGCAAGGTTTCGAGAGCAGTTTACTATAAGACAAATCCTAAGATGGTAAGAATTCAATAAACGAAAAGTAATGAAACAGAGAAAATGTATGATAAAAGAAATTGCACAATAAAAATATATAAAAATTCTCAGTAAAACATTGCTTTTTTATGCATATATGCTATAATGATTCCATCAATGGAAGCAAAAGTTCAGACATAATTGAATAAATGAGTAGAAATCAGAGAGTGGAGATGATTCAAAGGAATACTGCTGTGGGGTGCAGCAGTATATTTTCGATGTGTCATCTCCCTTTTTTATGTCTGATTTATGGTGCAGTCAAATTGTAAAAGCTCAAAAGAGCAGGGGAGCATTTTGTGGCAGAATTGAAAGGAGAAACAGGCATGGCAAAATATGTAATGGCATTAGATGCGGGAACAACAAGTAACCGTTGTATTTTATTCAATGAAAAAGGAGAGATCTGCTCGATGGCGCAGAAAGAGTTCCGTCAGTTTTTCCCGAATCCGGGCTGGGTGGAGCATGACGCAAATGAAATATGGTCATCGATGCTTGGTGTTTCGGTGGAGGCGATGAACATGATCGGAGCTGCGGCTTTCGATATTGCAGCAATCGGTATCACAAACCAGCGTGAGACTTCCATCGTGTGGAACAAAGAGACGGGAGAACCAATCTACAATGCGATCGTATGGCAGTGCCGCAGAACATCTGATATTGCGGATGGACTGAAGAAAAAAGGATTGGAAGAAGTTTACCGGAAAAAGACGGGACTGATCATTGATGCATATTTCTCCGCAACGAAGATCAAATGGATCTTAGATAATGTAAAAGGTGCAAGAGAGCTGGCGAACGAGGGCAAATTATTATTCGGTACCGTGGAGACATGGCTGATCTGGAAATTTACGAAGGGTGCGGTGCATGTGACAGATTATTCCAATGCTTCGAGAACCATGCTTTTTAACATCAATGATCTGTGCTGGGACAAGGAGATTTTACAGGAACTGGATATTCCTGAGAGCATGCTTCCGACACCGGTGCCGTCCAGCCAGATTTATGGTTACACCGATCCATCCTTCTTAGGGGATGAGATACCGATTGCGGGGGCGGCAGGCGACCAGCAGGCAGCACTTTTTGGCCAGACCTGTTTCAATGCGGGCGAAGCAAAAAACACATACGGAACCGGATGTTTCCTTTTAATGAATACAGGGGAAAAACCGGTATTTTCAAAAAATGGTCTTGTGACGACCATTGCATGGGGACTGGACGGAAAAGTTAACTACGCTCTGGAAGGCTCGATTTTCGTTGCAGGAGCGGCAATCCAGTGGCTTCGTGACAATATGAGGCTGATCGATTCCTCCGCGGACTCTGAATACATGGCAAAAAAAGTACACGGAACCCACGGCTGTTATGTCGTTCCGGCATTTACCGGACTGGGCGCACCGCACTGGGATCAGTATGCGAGAGGAACCATTGTCGGTATCACAAGAGGAACCAACAAAAATCATATCATTCGTGCAACGCTGGAATCTATTGATCTTCAGGTATGTGATGTCATTGATGCAATGCGTGCAGATGCAGGCGTAGAGTTAAAATCGTTAAAAGTTGACGGCGGTGCCAGTGCCAATAACTTCCTGATGCAGTTCCAGGCTGACATGATCAATGCCCCGGTCAAGAGACCAAGCTGTATTGAGACAACTGCGATGGGCGCTGCGTATCTGGCAGGACTTGCCGTTGGCTACTGGAAGAGCAAAGAGGATGTGATCAAAAACCAGAGCATTGACTGCGTATTTTCCCCACAGATGAGTGAGGAAGACCGTCAGGCAAAACGCAAAGGCTGGAATAAGGCAGTCAAATACGCTTACGGCTGGGCAAAGGATGAGCCGGAAGAGGAAGAAGAATAGAATAGATAAAAAAGATATGTCTTGGAGCAGGAGGCTTCAAGGCATATCTTTTTTATATCCTGCAATAATGGAAAATATTAGACATGCTTATGGATAAAAATTTTTTACGACTGATTCCATGAAAAAGGTTGAAAATTAGAATCACATATGATAAACTCATTACAATTTATACAAAGGAATGTTTACATTCTTTTGGCATGAACAAAGGTATGCTTCGGAGCGGATAGACATATCCGGTTTGACTGCCCCATATATAGGTTGTGATCACAGAGCGTGACAACAGAGAGTCAGCAGAGCAGACGACCGGCAGCGCTTGTGGCACAGAGCAAAAGGAAAAGACGGAAACGTTTTTTTTTTTGGGAAAAAAGATGAAAGGACAGGGAAACAAATGAAAGCTTTTTTGATACTCGAAGACGGGAATGTATTTACAGGAACAAGCATTGGTTCTACCAAAGAAGTCATTAGTGAGATTGTTTTTAACACCTCAATGACTGGTTATCTGGAGGTCTTAACAGATCCTTCCTATGCAGGACAGGCAGTTGTTATGACTTATCCATTGATTGGTAACTACGGTATTACACCGGATATGGAGTCAAAGAAACCATGGCCGGACGGATACATTGTAAGGGAGTTATCCAGAATGCCAAGCAACTTCCGTTGTGAGGGAACGATCCAGGATTTCCTGACAAAAAATGATATTCCTGGAATCGCAGGAATCGATACACGTGCACTTACCAAGATCTTACGTGAAAAAGGTACGATGAACGGTATGATCACAACAAACGAGAACTATAATATAGAAGAAATTATTCCTAAATTAAAAGCTTACACAACAGGAAATGTCGTAGACAAAGTAACCTGTGAAGAAAAACGAGTATTAAGCGGCGCAGGAAAACGTGTTGCACTCATGGATTTCGGCGCAAAAAATAATATTGCCCAGTCTTTAAATAATCGTGGCTGTGAAGTGACCATTTATCCGGCTCACACAACCGCAGAAGAGATCTTAAGCACAAATCCGGACGGAATCATGTTAAGCAATGGACCTGGAGATCCAAAGGAATGTACTGATATTATCAAAGAGATCAGGAAACTGTACGAATCCGATACCCCTATTTTTGCGATCTGCTTAGGTCATCAGTTAATGGCACTTGCAACCGGTGCTGACACCCACAAAATGAAATACGGACACCGTGGCGGTAACCATCCGGTCAAAGATCTGAAGACAAACCGTGTATACATTTCATCCCAGAATCATGGATATGTTGTTGATACAGACACTTTGGATCCGAATATTGCAAAACCGGCATTTGTAAACGTCAACGACGGCACGAACGAAGGACTTGAGTATGTTGGAAAGAATATCTTCACTGTACAGTTCCATCCGGAAGCATGCCCTGGACCACAGGACTCCGGTTATCTGTTTGACCGGTTTTTGGATATGATGTCGTAACTGACGAGTGCAAATTCGAGTGAAGCGCAGAGAACAAATTCGAATATTATAGAAGGAGAAATTGTATGCCAAGAAATAAAGAGATAAAAAAAGTTTTAGTAATTGGTTCCGGTCCGATCGTCATTGGACAGGCGGCAGAGTTCGACTATGCAGGTACACAGGCATGCCGTTCTTTGAAAGAGGAAGGGGTAGAGGTAGTACTTGTAAACTCCAACCCGGCAACCATTATGACCGATAAAGAAATCGCAGATGAAGTATATATCGAGCCATTGACCGTCGATGTGTTAGAGAAGATCATTGCAAAAGAGAAACCGGACAGTGTTCTCCCAACCTTAGGTGGACAGGCAGGATTAAACCTTGGTATGGAGCTTGCTGAGCAGGGAGTTCTTGACAAATACGGTGTAAAGCTGATCGGAACAACTGCTGAGACAATTTTTAAGGCAGAGGACCGTCAGGCATTCAAAGATACCATGGAGAAAATCGGTGAGCCATGTGCAGCTTCACAGGTTGTAAATAACGTGCAGGATGGTATCAAATTCACAAATACGATCGGATATCCAGTCGTTCTGCGTCCGGCATTTACCCTCGGCGGAAGCGGCGGTGGTATTGCCCACAATGAGCAGGAATTAGTAGATATTTTAACAAACGGTCTGCGTTTGAGCCGTGTCGGCGAAGTTTTAGTTGAGCGCTGTATCGCCGGATGGAAAGAGATAGAGTACGAAGTAATGCGTGATGCAAATGGAAACTGCATTACCGTATGTAATATGGAAAATATTGATCCGGTCGGTGTCCACACAGGTGACTCGATCGTAGTTGCACCTTCCCAGACATTAGGTGATAAAGAATATCAGATGCTCCGTACCTCTGCGTTAAATATTATTTCAGAGTTAAATATCACAGGTGGATGTAATGTGCAGTATGCATTACACCCGGAATCTTTTGAGTACTGTGTGATCGAGGTAAACCCTCGTGTATCCCGTTCCTCTGCACTTGCATCCAAGGCGACCGGATACCCGATCGCAAAAGTTGCAGCAAAGATCGCATTAGGTTACACCTTAGACGAGATTAAAAACGCAATCACAGGAAAAACATACGCAAGTTTTGAGCCAATGCTTGACTATTGCGTTGTAAAGATTCCAAGACTGCCATTCGATAAATTTATTACAGCAAAGAGAACCCTTACCACTCAGATGAAGGCAACCGGAGAGGTTATGAGTATCTGCAATAACTTCGAAGGCGCTCTGATGAAGGCAATCCGTTCCTTAGAGCAGCATGTAGACAGTCTGATGTCTTATGATTTTACAGGACTTAACGATGCAGAATTAAGAGAACAGTTAAATGTGGTAGACGACAGAAGAATCTGGGTGATCGCAGAGGCATTGCGCCGTCACTTCAGTTATGATGAGATCCATGCCATCACTAAGATTGATAAATGGTTTATTGACAAGCTTGCCATCATTGTTGAGATGGAAGAGGCTTTAAAGACACAGTCATTGACGGTTGAATTATTAAAAGAAGCAAAACGTATTGAGTTCCCGGACAATGTGATTGCAAAACTGACTGGTAAAACAGAAGCAGAAATTCACGACATGCGTTACGAGAACGGAATCGTTGCAGCTTATAAAATGGTAGATACCTGTGCAGCTGAGTTTGAAGCAGCTACTCCATATTACTATTCCGTATTTGGAAGTGAGAATGAGGCAGAGGAAACCCATCCACAGAAAAAAGTATTAGTATTAGGTTCCGGTCCGATCCGTATCGGACAGGGTATCGAGTTCGATTACTGTTCTGTTCACAGCACATGGGCATTTGCAAAAGAAGGATGGGAGACAGTCATTGTCAACAACAATCCGGAAACTGTATCTACAGACTTTGATATCGCAGATAAACTTTACTTTGAACCGTTAACTCCGGAAGATGTCGAAGCGATCGTTAAGATTGAAAAACCGGACGGAGCAGTTGTACAGTTCGGTGGACAGACAGCCATCAAGTTAACGGAAAGCCTTATGAAAATGGGAGTTAAGATCCTTGGTACAAAGGCAGAAGATGTTGATGCAGCAGAGGATCGTGAGTTATTTGATGAGATTCTGGAAAAAACACAGATTCCAAGAGCAGCAGGTGGAACTGTATTTACTGCCGAGGAGGCAAAAGAGGTTGCAAACCGTCTCGGATATCCTGTTTTAGTCCGTCCTTCCTACGTTTTAGGCGGACAGGGCATGAAGATCGCATTCAATGATGAAGAGATCGAAGAGTTCATCGGAATCATCAACCGTATTGCACAGGATCACCCAATCCTCGTAGATAAATATTTACAGGGAAAAGAGATCGAAGTCGATGCTGTATGCGATGGAACCGATATTTTAATCCCTGGTATTATGGAGCATATTGAGCGTACCGGTATCCATTCCGGAGACAGTATTTCCGTATATCCGGCTCCAACGATCAGTGAACCGGTCAAAGAGATGATCGTGGAATACACAAAACGTCTTGCACAGGCATTACATGTTATTGGTCTGATCAACATCCAGTTCATCGTTATGGACGAGCAGGTTTACGTGATCGAGGTTAACCCACGTTCTTCCAGAACTGTGCCATATATCAGCAAAGTAACAGGTATTCCGATTGTTGACCTGGCAACAAAAGTAATCATCGGCGAGACCATCCGCGGTATGGGTTATGAACCGGGACTTGCTCCGACTGCAGATTACATTGCAATTAAAATGCCGGTATTCTCATTTGAGAAACTTCGTGGTGCTGAGATTTCTTTAGGACCTGAGATGAAATCCACCGGTGAGTGTCTTGGTATCGCCAAGACTTTCAACGAAGCTTTATACAAAGCATTCCTGGGAGCTGGTATTAAACTTCCAAAATACAAACAGATGATCATGACAGTAAAAGATGCAGACAAGCCGGAAGCTGTTGGTGTTGCCAAGAGATTTGAAGCATTAGGCTACAAGATCTATGCGACAAGAAGTACTGCAAAGTATCTGCAGGAGCACGGCGTAAATGCACTCCGCATCAATAAGATCTCACAGGAATCACCGAACGTTATGGACTTAATTCTTGGTCATAAGATCGATCTGGTCATCGATACACCTACACAGGGTAACGGTGATAAGAACCGTGACGGGTTCCTGATCCGCCGTAATGCGATCGAGACAGGTGTGTACTGTATCACAGCAATGGATACAGCAAATGCACTGGCACGAAGCCTTGAGACAGCAACCAGTGATCTCACTCCAATCGATATTGCAACTGTGAAGAATCTGTAAACCGGAGTTTAACTTACCGTGGAGCAGCAGATTTTATGATGCTTTCGTAGGTTATGAAGGGCAGATATAAGCGTCCTTTGACAAGTCAAAATTTTATATGTTTATGAAAAAGAAAAATGGTACAAACGAAATATTATGTTTCTGTTCGCTGGACATTTCGATGGGCTTCTAAGCAAAAATCTTGGAAAGCAAGAGGCTTTCCAAGATTTTTAGAATCCCATCTCCATAGCTCACGAAGAAAATAATATTTGTTTGCACGATTTTTCTTTCGATTTACACTGTGAATGCCTTGTGAGAGGACGCTTATATTATACATGCCCAATCAACGCTATGAATCGCACCACAAAATCTGCAATTTACGTTATGGAACTCCAGATACTTTGCTTCCTCTCCAAGTTCAATCTGTAGCGCCGCGTCAAACGCCGGGGACCATTGGATTTTCTCATCGTTTGTGTTCAGTCATGTTCTCACTTTATGATAATAAAATGTCTAGTATTTTTCAATGCATACAAATGATTTTTACTGTTGAAAATACAAGGTTGAAAATTGCACTCATGAACATTCATATGTATTGAATTTTTCAGCAAAATGGAATCTCGTGCCGAATCGGCTGTGAAAGTTGAGATTATTTCGCCGTTCGTCAAATACAAATGAATTGGTATTTGACGCACTTGCGCTCATTATATCCTACACTTGAAAAACAGATTATGGATTTTCAGACAGAAACGAAATAAGACCAATCGTAATTATGAAAAAGAATCGGTAGAAAATTTTACATCTATGTGCTAGACTTTATAATCATACAAATAAGTAATTGCAAAAATAATAGAAGAAGCACAGGGGGATTTATGAAGCAGGATACCATTGCAAACTGCAGAAATGCTCTGTATCAGATTTTATTTTATGGAGTTATGATTATTTATTTTATACTCTTATTTTTCCTTCTTTTCAGAAAAAAAGCAGCAGGATCTTTTCAATCGGTAAATTTGATACTGTTTCATTCCATTGGTGCCTATTTATTCAGTGATGACATGGTTTCGCGTGCTTTTGCGCTGAGTAATTTATTGGGCAATATTGCTATTTTTATTCCGATGGGAGTTTACCTTCCGTTGCTGATAAGAAGAAAATCCATCTTCGTCAATACCGTATGTGTTGCATTGATAAGCGCGGTTGTTGAGGTCTTACAATACATTTTTGCAGTGGGATCAGCAGATATTGATGATGTGATCTTAAATACCGTTGGTGGTCTGATCGGTGTAAGTTTATTCAGAGTCATGGAATTATTATTGAAAGATCAGACAAAAAAAGCAGTTACAATACTTGCACCTGTGGGAGGGATTTTTTCATTTCTCATACTTTTCTTGGTAAACAGGTAACGGTAGTTCCATTTGCACAGATGTGTTAAACTTAATTTGGAGATAGATTGAAACGATAGATAGGTAATTGCGAAGCTCATGAAAACCTAAATCGAATTGTGAAAAAATGACAAAAACTTGAGAAAACACTGGGGAGCAGAAATCGAACAAGTTCGATTGGCACTTAGAAGGCAGGTGCGGCGTAGGTCGTGACTGGCTTCTTAGTACCGTTACCAGCGACACGTAGCGGAAGAGTGTTTTCGAAAATTTTGTTAATTTTTCACAATGTGAAGTAGATTATGATGAGTTTTGCAAATATCTATTAAACGATAGAACAACAAAGGAGAGAAAAAGCATGAAGAAATTTGATGACGATCTTGAGTTTGAATCATTAAATGAAGATTCGCGGGATTCCCGCTTTGTACTACCCATCATTATTGTGGCAGTTCTTCTGGTGATTGTAATTGCCGCATTGGTTCTCATAGGGAAAAATGGCAAAAACAAGGATACAGGTGCCGATCCTATGGCGACAGAGCAGAGCGAGACAACAGAGGCAGAAGCACAGACCACCGAAGTGATGGGAACGATTGAGGCAACTGAGAGCGCAGAGGAGGCAGATGCAGATGATCCGCAGGGCAGCAATATGGGAAATGAGACCGGTGCGAGCGTGGATGTGACGGCGCTGTTATCCGCAGGCAGCGTGGCAGAGTCCGGCGAGACAACGTTTGGTATTGATGTGGCAAGATATCAGGGCACCATCGACTGGAGCCAGGTGGCGGCTTCCGGCGTGCAGTTTGCGATGATACGTGTTGGTTACCGCACACAAAAGACCGGGGAGATCGTTGCAGATTCCAATGCAAAATATAACATGCAGGAAGCGCAGGCAAACGGCATTAAAGTGGGAGCTTATTTCTTCTCCACAGCGGTCACAGCGGAGGAAGCTGTACAGGAAGCGGACTGGGTGGCAGATTATATTTCCCAGTATCAGATCACCTATCCGGTTGCATTTAACTGTGAAGGGTTTGAAAATGCAGACAGCAGACAGTACGCTATGACACAGTCGGAGAGAACGGACATGGCAATTGCATTTTTAAATGAAATCTATAACCGAGGCTATACGCCAATGTTTTATGCGGCAAAAAATGAGATGCTTGGCGATGCAAAATGGGATACTTCAAGAATTGAAAAAACTTATAAAATCTGGGTGTCTCAATATCCATCTGTACCGTATCCACAGACCGCACAGTCCGATTACACTGGAACACATGCAATGTGGCAGTACACCAATCAGGGAACGGTAGCCGGAATCAGTAAGCCGGTCGATGTCGATATTGCCTATTTCGGTTATGCAGGAACCGCAGATGCGAAAAGTGATGTGACACCGGAAACAGTCGGTGCAGATGCGGAGGCGTTGATGAATTTCTCTGATGTAAATGAGACGGTTACAGCAAAACAGTCCACAAATCTCAGAAACATTCCAAGTCAGGGTTCTGATGCAACAGTTGTGGCAACCTTGCAGAATGGTGAGACAGCGACAAGAACCGGCGTGAGCAGCAGTGGATGGTCGCGGGTAAGCTACAATGGACAGACTTTGTATGCAGTGTCCAGCTATCTGACGACAGATCTTGGGTATACAGCACCAGCAGCCAATACGGCTGCAGAGACAACAACGGACGGCTCAGGCTCAGGAGATGGATTGAAAACAAAATTTACTGCATGCAATGATGTGGTGACAGCGAAGATCGAAGTGAATTTAAGAACACTTCCGAGTGTCACAAACCCGGATGCAGCAGTTGTTGCGGTTTTAAAAAATGGCGAGACCGTGACGAGAACCGGAATCAATACAGACTATGGATGGTCAAGAGTTGACTATAATGGACAGACATTATATTGTGTATCGAGTTATTTGACAAGTGCACAGTAAAAAAGAAGCTGATGCATTCAGACGGAAAAGATGAAACGTCTGAAGGTATCAGCTTTCTTTCTATTATGCAGATTAAATTAATTTTTTTCGCTTTGCCGGACGCTGTTTCTTTACAGGAGGTGTCACCTCATTTCTGGCAGCAATGGATACGGCTGAAACTGGTGACGCAGGCGGGACAGGTTTGTCCATAACTGGCTGTTTTGTGGGAAGAACGGCAGATGCTGCATTCCTGCGCTGGTTTATTTTTTCTTTTTGCGCACGGAAGCGGTCAGCGGTCGCCTTAATATATGGATCTGCAACAAACTGCTTAAGCGTATCGCTGTCGATGGCGATACGGTTGTCCATTGTCTTCATAATATCTACAATCTGTAACTGATCCGAGGTTTCCGGATTGCTCAGATCATAAATCTGGTTATCCTTGAAATTCAGGATCATAGGATGCAGAAAATCAGCCGGATTGTCAGCAAGCACCAGACCTTTTTCTCCGTTTGCAAAATCGAGACATGCACCTGTAGGAAGAATCTGGATGCTGTCCGCCAGAGCGGCAATCACAGAACGGTTATATTCTGAGATGTGGCTGTAAAAAAATGTCATGGCAGCCAGCTCTGACATTGGTGCATGATTAATGTTCATGGCAGTCAGGCGGTCAAATTTGTCCGCAGCCTTCAATATATCGATCAGAAGCTGAACCGGTGGTTTTGGAAGTCTTGGGCTGATCGTTGCATGATCTTCAAATATAATGTTCTGGATGATCTCAAGACTTGTGTCATTTAAGCCGAGTTCTGAAAAATGCGGACGGATGATCTCATACCCATGTTCTGATTTTAACTGGATGAGATCCCGGTCGGAAGCAGAGAGATCTTCATTCTTATCTAAAATACTCTTTGGAACGGAGAGATAACCAAAATCATATAATAAGGAAGCTGCGATCAGCGACTGGGAGTCTTCCGGCTCAATATGCATCTCATTTGCGATCATCGCAGAGAGGATCGCAACACTGATCGAATGCTTGTATACAAAATCAGCAGAACTTCTGAGGTTCTGTGTGAAATTAAGTTTGTGGTCTAATGCACCATAATGTGTGTATATATTCTGTGCGAGTTCCGTGATTGCCGGAATATTTTTCTGTGCGAGAAGCTTATCCATGCAGTCTTTCAATTTGAACATATAGATAGTCTGGAACTGCTCAAATTCAAGGTCTTCTTTGGAAAGAGGAGGAACAGGCTCCGCCGGTTCCAGAATAAATATGCCGATCAGACCGAAATTATCAATACTGTTTATACTCTGAAGTGTTAATTTTGTGTTGCGCTCATATAATAAAACCCCCATTTTATTGTAAATGGGTTTTGCCAGCCGCATTCCCGGCTTTAAATCCTGTGATCTTACAAACTGCATATACCCCCATACCTTTCCTGATGCAAATATGATAAAATAAAAACAAGCTGATACATACCAAATATAGCATATTGAAAGGTTAAATACAATCTGCTATCATGGTTTTTGAAAGAAATTTTTTAAGAGCAGATACAGGAATATTTCAACAGAATGAGGTACCTATGAAAAAAATCCCCTTAAAAAGAATATTTGCAGCGGCAGCATTAGTGTGCTGTCTTACCGTGACAACAGCTTATGCAGATGTCACGCAGGAAGATATTGACAATGCAAAAAATCAGATCAACAATCTGAAAAACCAGCAGAAAGATGCACAGGATGCGGTCGATGATATCAATGGAAAAAAAGGCGAGCTAGAGAGTGACCTGAACAATTTGAATGGACAGATGACCAACATTGTTTCGTCCATGAATGCCCTTGAGTCACAGATCAATGATAAGAAAAAAGAACTGTCAGATCTCGAGGATGAGATCGAGCAGACGCAGGATGATCTGGAAGCTGCAAAGCAGCAGTCAGCCAGCCAGTATGAGGATATGAAGATACGTATCCGTTATATGTATGAGAATGGAAATACACCGATGCTTGAGATGCTGTTATCGGCATCGTCCTTTTCTGATTTTCTGAACCGGACGGAGTATATTTCGGAGATCAATTCGTATGACAGACAGAAATTAGAGGAGTTTATCCAGGTGCAGGAACAGATTGCGGCAGAAGAAGCTTCTCTTGAAGAACAGCAGAAAGATCTCGAGAGTGAGCAACAGGAACTGCTTGCCATGCAGGATGACATGAAGGTGAAACAGAATTCTGTAAACAGCCTTATCAGTTCAACTCAGGCGAATATCAGCCAGACCAACTCTGAATTGAGCAGCGCGCAGGGAAAAGTCAATGATATCAACAGTCAGATCGCACGGATGGAAGAACTGGAAAAACAGTTAGAGATCCAGAAAGCAAAAGAAGACGCTGCGAGAATGGCAGAGATCAAGCGTCAGGAGGCTGAAAACAACGGCGAATTTTCTTATGTCCCAAGTGACAGTGATCTTTACCTGTTAGGAGCGATCATCCAGTGTGAGGCAGACGGTGAACCATATGAGGGAAAGCTTGCAGTCGGAAGTGTTGTCATGAACCGTGTGCGAAGCTCTTATTTCCCGAATACCGTATCCGGTGTGATTTATCAGAGCGGACAGTTTTCTCCGGTAGCCAGTGGACGATATGCGCTCCGCCTCGAGCAGGGAGTCAATAATACCTGTATGCAGGCGGCACAGGAGGTGCTTAACGGGAACATCACAAACAGCTGTCTCTATTTCAGAACTGTGATCGACGGATTGGAAGGAACGATCATCGGACATCACATATTCTACTAATACGGCTGTCAATGCGCAAATTACATAAAAATCATTTTTGAAACCAAATGGAAAAAGAGACGTTTTTGTGAGAAATATACAAAAAACGTCTCTTTTTTGTGGAATTGAGTGGAAGCGCATGATAATTTTTTAACGAAAAACTGTATGTGAAATAGGTAAAAACCAAATTTAAATACTGAAAAAAGTGTGAAAAAAAAAGAAAGCTATTGCATTTGAAAATAAAATATGGTAGCATGAGAAAGTACTGAAAAGCCAATAAAAAAGCCGAATACATAAAAACGTAGAAAATCAGGAACAAGAAAATTTAAATTTAAAAGAAGAGATTTTAAATTTATTTTTTTTACCAAAAGATTGTTAAAAAAATAACAACGTTTTTCGGCAGATTTATTATGAAGGAAACAAAATATACTGCATATTAAGAGCGGTGTTTTGTACCACAAAACCGAAGGGAGAATTCAAAATGGCAAGAAAAGTAGTTTTAGCAGGCGCATGCCGTACAGCAATTGGTAAAATGGGTGGAGCATTAAGCAATACTCCAGCAGCAGACTTAGGTGCAATCGTTATCAAAGAGGCATTAAGAAGAGCAGGTGTTAAACCAGAGATGGTTGACGAAGTTAAAATGGGTTGTGTAATCCAGGCAGCTCAGGGACAGAACGTTGCACGTCAGGCTTCTATCAAAGCAGGACTCCCAATCGAAGTTCCAGCAATCACGATCAACGTTGTATGTGGTTCTGGTTTGAAATGTGTCAATGATGCAGCTACCATGATCATGGCAGGAGAAGCTGATATCGTTGTTGCAGGTGGTATGGAAAATATGTCAATGGCACCATACGCTATGACAAAAGCCCGTTTCGGATATCGTATGAACAATGCAACGATCATCGATACAATGGTTAACGATGCATTGACAGATGCATTTAATCATTATCATATGATGATCACAGCAGAGAACGTATGTGATAAATATGGAATCACAAGAGAAGAATTAGACGAGTTCTCAGCAAACAGCCAGCAGAAATGTGAAAAAGCGATCGCTGAGGGCAAATTTGCAGATGAGATCGTTCCGGTTCCGGTTAAAGTGAAAAAAGAGATCGTAGATTTCGTGACAGATGAAGGACCTCGTGCAGGTACAACAGCAGAGTCTTTAGCAAAATTAAAATGCTGCTCTGGTAAAGAGGGTGGACTTGTTACAGCAGGTAACGCTTCCGGTATTAACGATGGTGCAGCAGCAATCGTTGTAATGAGCGAAGAGAAAGCAAAAGAACTTGGTGTTACACCAATGGCTACATGGGTAGCTGGAGCACTTGGCGGTGTTGAGCCAGAGATCATGGGTGTTGGACCTGTTGCTTCTACTAAGAAAGTATTAGCTAAGACAGGACTTACAATCGATGATATGGATCTGATCGAAGCAAACGAAGCTTTTGCAGCTCAGTCTATCGCAGTTGCAAGAGATTTACATTTCGATATGTCTAAAGTTAACGTTAACGGTGGTGCGATCGCACTTGGACATCCAGTAGGAGCTTCCGGATGCCGTATCCTTGTAACATTATTACATGAGATGCAGAAGAGAGATTCCCACAGAGGTCTTGCTACATTATGTATCGGTGGCGGAATGGGATGCTCTACAATCGTTGAGAGATAATTAATTCAGATAAAACTGTCCGGAAAGCGGGTGACTGCTTTTCCGGGCGTTTCCATTACATATTAAAAATTCAGAATAAATTCAGGAGGTACTAACATGAAAGTTGGTGTTATTGGTGCAGGAACCATGGGACAGGGTATTGCAAAAGCATTTGCCCAGGTAGAAGGATATGAGGTAGCTCTCTGCGATATCAAGCAGGAATGGGCTGACGGTGGAAAAGCCAAAATCCAGAAAGGCTATGCAAGACTTGTAGAAAAAGGAAAAATGACACAGGAAGCTGTTGATGCTATCCTTGCTAAAATCACTCCGGGATTAAAAGAAAACCTTTGCGCAGATTGCGATCTGATCGTAGAAGCAGCATTCGAAGATATGGGAGTAAAGAAAACTACATTCCAGGAATTAGATAAGATCGCAAAACCAGAGTGTATCTTTGCTTCAAATACATCCAGCCTTTCCATCACAGAGATCGGAAATGGTCTTACACGTCCAATGGTTGGTATGCATTTCTTCAACCCGGCAGACCGTATGAAATTAATCGAAGTTATCGCTGGTGTAAATACACCGGATGAGACTGTTGAAGCTATTAAGAAAATCTCTGTTGAGATCGGAAAAACACCTGTACAGGTAAATGAAGCAGCAGGATTCGTTGTAAACCGTATTTTAATCCCAATGATCAACGAAGCAGCATTCATCAAAATGGAAGGTGTATCTGATATCGCAGGTATCGATGCAGCTATGAAACTTGGTGCAAACCATCCAATGGGACCATTAGAGTTAGGAGATTTCATCGGTCTTGATATCTGCCTTGCTATTATGGACGTTCTTTACAAAGAGACTGGCGACAGCAAATACCGTGCATGCCCATTGATCCGTAAAATGGTTCGTGGTGGTAACCTTGGTGCTAAGAGCGGAAAAGGATTCTATGTATACAATGCTGACCGCACAAAAACACCAGTTGACGCTCAGTAATTAACAGATATTAAGGAATTAGGAGGCTAAATCCTCTCCTCGTTCAGAGGATAAATTTTACTGCGTAAAATAGGATTTTTTCTTCGAAAAAACAAGGAGGATTTGAAATCATGGATTTCACTTTAGACAAGAAACATGAAATGGCGCGTTCCCTGTTCAGAGAATTCGCTGAAAACGAAGTAAAACCTCTTGCACAGGAAACTGATGAGACAGAACAGTTCCCGGCAGAGACAGTTAAGAAAATGGCAAAATATGGATTCATGGGAATTCCGGTACCAAAGGAGTACGGCGGACAGGGATGTGATCCATTAACATATGTTATGTGTGTAGAAGAGTTATCAAAGGTCTGCGCTACAACAGGTGTTGTTGTTTCTGCACATACTTCCCTCTGCATCGATCCAATTATGACTTACGGTACAGAAGAACAGAAACAGAAATATGTCAGAGCACTTGCTACAGGTGAGAAACTTGGAGCTTTTGCATTGACAGAACCAGGTGCTGGTACAGATGCTCAGGGCGCTCAGACAAAAGCTGTTTTAGACGGTGACGAATGGGTATTAAACGGATCAAAATGTTTCATTACCAATGGTAAAGTTGCAGATGTTTATATTGTAATCGCTATCACAAGCATCACAGAGGACAAGAGAGGAAGAAAGAAAAAGAACTTCTCCGCATTTATCGTAGAAAAAGGTGCTCCAGGATTCTCCTTCGGAACAAAAGAGAAGAAGATGGGTATCCGTGGATCTTCTACATACGAATTAATTTTTGAAGACTGCAGAATTCCAAAGGATGCGTTACTTGGACCTGAAGGAAAAGGATTCCCAATCGCTATGCATACATTAGATGGTGGACGTATTGGTATCGCTTCCCAGGCACTTGGTATTGCAGAAGGTGCATTAGAGCGCGCAATCGCTTATACAAAAGAAAGAAAACAGTTTGGCCGTTCTATCGCACAGCAGCAGAATACACAGTTCAAGTTAGCTGATATGGCAACAAGAATTGAAGCCGCTCAGATGTTAGTTTATAAAGCAGCAATGGCAAAAGCAAACCAGAAAGTTTACTCTGTAGAAGCTGCAAAAGCAAAATTATTCGCAGCAGAGACAGCAATGGCTGTTACAACAGAAGTTGTTCAGTTATTCGGTGGATATGGATACATCAGAGAGTACGATGTAGAGCGTATGATGCGTGATGCTAAGATCACAGAGATCTATGAGGGAACAAGCGAAGTACAGCGCATGGTTATCTCAGGTGCATTGCTCAAGTAGTAGAAAATATAATAACATAAGGAGTGGAAAATACATGAATATCGTAGTATGTATTAAACAGGTTCCTGATACAAAGGGTGGAGTAAAATTCAATTCAGATGGAACACTTGATAGAGCAGCAATGCTTGCTATCATGAACCCAGATGACAAAGCAGGTCTTGAAGCAGCATTAAGAATCAAAGATGAGACAGGAGCAAAAGTTACAGTTCTTACCATGGGACTTCCAAAGGCTGATGCAGTTCTTCGTGAAGCAATGGCAATGGGAGCAGATGATGCAATCCTTGTAACAGACAGAGTATTAGGTGGAGCAGATACATGGGCAACATCTACTACAATCGCTGGTGCTCTTCGTAACTTAGATTACGATCTTATCATCACAGGACGTCAGGCTATCGATGGAGATACCGCACAGGTAGGACCACAGATCGCTGAGCATCTTGGTTTACCAGTTATCTCTTACGCAGCAGACATTAAAGTCGATGGAGATTCTGTTATCGTTAAGAGACAGTATGAAGACAGATATCATGAATTAAAAGCAAAAATGCCATGTCTGATCACAGCACTTTCCGAGTTGAACGAGCCACGTTACATGACTCCGGGTGGAATCTTTGATGCATGTGACAAAGAAGTGACTGTTTGGGGAAGAGCAGACTTAAAGGATGTTGATGATTCCGACCTTGGATTAAAAGGATCACCAACAAAGATTGCAAAAGCATCTGATAAAGTAGCAAAAGGAGCTGGTGAGAAAGTAAATCTTGATCCAGCAGAATCCGTAGCATACTTGATCGGTAAATTCAAAGAGAAACACATTATCTAAAAAAATAAGGAAAAGTGGTGAATAAGATGTCATTAGAAGAATATAAGGGAGTATTTGTCTTTGCACAGCAGGTAGATAACGTATTAGACGGTGTTGCATTTGAATTGCTTGGCAAAGGTAAAGATTTAGCAAAAGACTTAAATACAGAAGTTACAGCAGTATTGATCGGCTCTGGCGTCAAAGGATTAGCAGATCAGTTAGCAGAGTATGGTGCAGACCGTGTTATCGTTGTAGACGATCCTGAATTAAAAGAATACAGAACAGAGCCATATGCACATGCACTGGCATCTGTAATCAATGAGTACAAACCAGAGATCATGTTAGTTGGTGCAACAGCTATCGGACGTGATCTTGGTCCTACTGTATCAGCAAGAGTTAAAACAGGTCTTACAGCAGACTGTACTTCTCTTGAAATCGGAGATTTCCCATTGGTTGCTGCTCCAGGAAAAGAATCTGAGCAGAAACACAATCAGTTGTTAATGACTCGTCCAGCATTTGGTGGTAACACAATCGCTACAATCGCTTGCCCGGATAACCGCCCACAGATGGCAACCGTTCGTCCAGGTGTTATGCAGAAGATTGCTCCAATCGCTGGTGTAAAAGCAAACGTTGTTGAATTCAATCCAGGATTCACACCTGACAACAGATATGTTGAGATCCTCAATATTGTAAAAGCTGTAAAATCTACAGCAAATATTATGGAAGCTAAGATTTTAGTATCTGGTGGACGTGGAGTAGGTTCTAAAGAGAACTTCAAACTGTTAGAGGATTTAGCAGAAGTACTTGGTGGTACTGTAAGCTGCTCCCGTGCTGTTGTAGAGAATGGCTGGTTACCAGTAGATCTTCAGGTTGGACAGACAGGTAAAACAGTTCGTCCACAGATTTACTTCGCAATCGGTATTTCTGGAGCAATCCAGCATGTAGCAGGTATGGAAGATTCAGATCTCATCATTGCAATCAACAAAGATGAAGATGCACCTATCTTCGATGTAGCTGATTATGGTCTTGTTGGAGATTTAAATAAGATCGTTCCTGCATTGACTGCAGCATTAAAGGCTGAGCTTGGTAAATAAGCCGGAGCTTAACTTGGTAATGTAGGCAGATTTTGTAACTGCCTTATAAGTTATGAAGGGCAGATATAAGAATCTATACACAAGTCAAATTATTAGTGTAAATAAAAGAAAATCGTGCAAACGAAATATGATGTTCCTGTTCGCAAAGCTCACAAAGGAAATCATATTTCGGTTGTACGATTTTTCTTTTTCTCTATGCTGTGACTGACTTGTGCATGTACTCTTATATCTGCCCTGCTTTACGTTGTGTGTCCAGCGAAGCTGGACCACACTAGCCGGTGTAAGTCCGGTCACGGTAATCGCCAGTGAGCCGTGTAGCTAAACTCGGTGCGTTGCAGTAATGCAGGGTACTAAGCGAGTGGATAAAGTAACCTCGGTAAGAGGGGCGAGCAATTATGCAGACCGTAACATAAAGTGAATTCTGCCGTATCGTTAGAAAGGTCTCTGAAAAGAGAGCAAAGGGAAGCTGAACCCTGGGCGTATGGGTGAAAGCCATGGAACGTGTGAAGAAACTGGAAAGCAGCACGGAGGAATCCCTCGGTATATAGGAAACGGTATGTATGAAAAGTGTGGTTCGGAACTGGAGAGACCCTACCCATCACCGAAAGGTAAAAAGAAAGCGTATAAGCTTGGCGAAATCGTATTTCTGATGGGAGGGAGTCGGAGAGGAACATAGTACCAATAATGACTGTGCAAGAAAACGCAGTCTATGGGAAGGTTCCTTGCTTCATTCATGTTTGTAGAGAGGGTAAGAGTGAGAGAATGTCATGCAGACTAATAACTCCAAAGAAAAAGTTCGACAACTTCAAAACAAACTATATCTGACAGCCAAGAAATGTGATAGCCGAAGATTTCATGCACTTTACGATAAGGTATATCGTGATGATGTACTTTTTGAAGCATGGAAACGGGTAAAAGCTAACAAAGGTTCCAGTGGTGTAGATGGTATCGGAATCGAAGATATTGAAGAGATGGGAATTGAAAAATACCTGTCAGAAATCAAATCGGAACTGATGGATGGAAAGTATAAACCATCCCCAGTAAAGCGAGTTATGATACCAAAACCAGACGGAAGTGAAAGACCTCTTGGAATACCAACAGTCAAGGACAGAATTGTGCAGATGGCTGCCAAGATAGCAATAGAGCCAGTATTCGAAGCTGACTTTAGAGATTGTTCCTATGGATTCCGACCGAAAAGAAGTGCCAGGCAAGCACTGGAAGTGGTAAGGAAAGCGTGTAACAACAAGGGCTATTATGTAGTAGACGCAGATATTGAGAAGTTCTTTGATAACGTAAACCAAGATAAACTGATGAAACTGGCAGGGCAGAGAATATCAGACCGTAGGATATTGAAGCTGATAAGACAATGGTTAGTATCAGGAGTATTATACGGAAATGTACTGACAATTTCCGAACTGGGAACAAGCCAAGGTTCAGTTATATCTCCGTTATTGGCAAACATCTACTTAAATACACTGGACAGACTGTGGGAAAAGTATGGACTTACTCACGGTATTCTTGTAAGGTACGCAGATGATACAGTCATCATTTGCAAGAATAAGAAAAATGCAGATCACGCACTGAACTTATTGCAGTACATCATGGCAAAACTGGATTTAAAGCTACACCCAGTAAAAACAAAGATTGTCAGCATGTGGGACGGAAAAGAGGGATTTGACTTTCTTGGAATGCACCACAGAAGAATGACAACGGAAACAAGCAAAGGACAATTGTATAAAGAAACTTATCAGTACCCGAGCAGGAAAGCCATGAAGAAGATGAAAGCAGAAATCAAAAAGAATGTAAACGGTCGAAGTCTGTTAGTTGCAAAGGAAGAGGATTTAATAAAGAATCTAAATCCGAAAATCATAGGTTGGAAGAATTATTATTCCACCAAAACAAATGAGACATGGATGCAGGAATTAGACTGGTATATTATCTGCACCTTTACAAGATGGTATAACAAGAAACACCAAAGGCGTAAACATATGTCAAGAGTGGGATTTGTTAGAAATAGCATTTACGAAAAAGGATTAAAGAAAATGGCTAGAGCATGACGTAATGCTGTAGAAAGAAGAATGTCGGAAAGCCGTGTGAGGGAGAACCTCATGCACGGTTTGATGAGGGGCGGATGAAATTTTCATCCGCCTACTCTACATGAATGTAGCCACAAAATCTGCCTAATTTACGATATATAAATTGACAAGTCACATATATGTTATGATAAGATATTGTCATACAGATCGGTATTTGACGAGGTGTAAATTATGTTTATTACATTGATTTAATTGTTTATGGAGAAAGCTATGATTTACTTAGTAGAAGCAACTACGCAATTTAGTGACGAGTTAGAAGAATTTAAGCAGGAAATTATTTTGTATGATGCAGATAACGAAGATCAGTTTGCAGGATGTATGGGACTAAGAAATACATCTACATCAGAGGAATGGATTAATATATGTAACCTTAGAAAAAGTGTGGAGACATGTGAGCAAGCAGGAACAAAGGTGCCTTCAACAACGTATTTTGCGATAAGAGAACAAGATAAAAAACTTGTAGGAGTAATTGATTTACGTCATCATATTAATCATCCGATTTTAGGAACCTGGGGAGGCCATTCAGGGTATTCAGTCAGACCATCCGAGCGTGGTAATGGGTATGCAAAAGAAATGCTTAGGTTGAATATTCAAAATGCAAAAGAAAAAGGAATACAAAAGATGTTAATGACCTGTGATGAAAGAAATATAGCAAGTGAAAGAACAATCATTTCTAATGGTGGTGTTTTCGAGAAAAATATTGAAGTCGATGGATGCGTTATGAAAAGATATTGGATTGAAACGAACAGATAAATTTCAATTTTTGAAACTGAGAAATCGGTATTTATAGAGAAAATCAAACAGCTAGGAGAGCATTTATTTATGAATAGTTTTACATATGCATTGGAACAAAGAAATCTGGAAGAATTAAGAAAGTATCCTAAGGCAGACTTGCACAATCATTTTGTGCTTGGTGGAAATAGAATGTTTATATATCAGAAAACTCGTAAAAAAATTGAGCCATTAGTTAATCCTTTGTCATCAATGGATGAGATGAATCAATGGAGTCAAAAATATATTGATCAAGATTTTAATAGCACTGCGATGAGAAAATTTTTAATCAGAGCAACCTTTGAACAAGCCAAGGAAGATGGAGTAACTGTGCTTGAAATTGGTGAAGATGTGTGGGGCTTAAATGAATTTTTTAATAATGATATTGATGAGTTGGTTAATGCTTTTACAAGTGCTCAAAAAGAAATCGCTCCCGATATAGAATTAAGGCTCCAAATTGGATTATCAAGACATTGTCCAATCAGTTATTTAGAAGATTGTTTATCGCATTTTTGGGGAAATAAGAATTTTTATTCTATTGATTTGTACGGTGATGAATTAGCACAACCTATCGAAAATTTTAAAGGAATTTATCGGCGTGCAAAAAAAGAAGGATTAAGGCTAAAAGCGCATGTTGGAGAATGGGGGACTGCTAAAGACGTAAGAACAGCAGTAGAGGAATTAGAACTTGATGAGGTTCAACATGGGATAGCAGCAGTCAGCGATGAATCAGTAATCCGCTTTTTGGCAGATAATAAAATCAGATTAAATATTACACCAACAAGTAATATTTTACTTGGAAGGGTTGCAGATATGTCTATGCATCCGATTGGAAAACTGTATCGTAGTGGTGTTGATGTTACTATAAATTCTGATGATGTATTAATATTTGATTCAGATGTATCCAAAGAATATCTACGGCTTTATGAGTCTCAGTGCTTAACTGCAGAAGAATTAGAAAACATAAGAAAAAATGGACTGAAACCTATAATTGTATAGACAAATTCAAGTTATCAATCTGTCCTCTAGTTTTTGATTACCTTGACAATACCAAAAGCAGATTTTATAACGGCATCCTAATCGTAAAGTTGGTATGTATCAGGGACTTTCACAAGTTATTCTCAGTGTAAATAAAAGAAAAATCGTACAGACAAATATGATTTCCTTTGTGAGCTTTGCGAACAGGAACATCATATTTCGTCTGTACGATTTTTCTTTATAATAGCCAATAATATTGACTTGTGAGCAAGACACAACTATCAGCCCACATTCCCCAGCTAATCTCTGGTTTAATGCATAATAATATCGGCATATTGCCCACGAACTACAGATAGCAGGGCATCCGGATTAACGGTGATAGAGGTTCCGATGCGTCCACCGCTGATATAAATTTTGTCAAAGTTTTTAGCACTATCGTGCAGAATCGTTGGAAACTGTTTTTTCATGCCAAGAGGTGTACATCCACCACGTACATATCCGGTAATGGCTGTAATATCCTTTACATGGATCATTTCTACAGATTTTTCTCCGACCGTTTTTGCTGCTACTTTTAAATCAACTTCCTCTGCAATCGGCAAAACAAAAACATAATATTGTTTGCTTTTACCCTGCATGACAAGTGTTTTGAAAGACTGCTCTGCCGGAGCACCGGTAGCTTCTGCGGTGTGAAGTCCGTCAATAAATTCATCGCATTCATAATTGATGATTTCGTAAGGTATTTTATTTTTGTCAAGAATACGCATAGCATTCGTCTTTACTTCTTTTCCCATAGGTATTACTTCCTTTCCATATATTAACGAATAAGAATATAATTTCTTTCTTCTGTAGTCTAACCAAGACATTTGTATATGTCAAGAAATTAACAATTTTTATATGTTACTGTATGAACAGTATTTTTTATACTTCTTTTATAAGCTGTATATTTACCCGAAATGAAAAGAATGGTATGATATTCGATAGAAAAACAAACTAATAATCATAAGAATATTTTGAAAAGAAGGGGAATTAAAATGAAAGAGACATTAAAAAGAATAAAAGCGGATGTCATTTTATCTGCGGTATTGTGCGTGGTACTTGGAGTGGTTTTAATTGTCTGGTCAGATGAGACGATCAGTGCAATCTGTATGCTGCTTGCATTTGGGCTGGTAGTTATGGGCGTTGTCAATCTGATCGGATATTTTGCCAGCCACAGACTGACTTCCTTTAACGGAATGTTGGGGCTGATTCTGGTTTTGGTAGGTATATGGCTGTTTGCAAGACCAGAATATATTGCAATGATTATTCCAATCGTGATTGGAGTCATGCTCGCAGTACACGGAATCAGCGATATCAAAATGGCTTTTGAAACAAAGGCAAATGGTTATGAGAAGTGGTGGAGTCCGTTGGTTCTTGGTATCATCAGTCTTGCACTTGGAATTATCTGCATCGTAAATGCATTTGGGGTTGTCAGCCTTGCAATGAAATTTATTGGTGTTGCATTGATTTATGATGGAATTTCAGATCTTTGGATTGTTTCAAGAACTGCCAAGGCAGCAAAGGCTATGAAGCAGGAAGCTGATGCACTTGATGTAGATTACAAAGAAGTGGATGATTAAACCGGAATAAATTATAAAAAGACATTGATAAATTATTCACAAAATGTTATTCTATAACTGCATGTCAGAATCTACCTTATATGGCGGTTACGGACATGACAAAAAATACATCATCATAGAAAAGAGGAAGAGACTATGAACAAAAAGACGTTTTCCACAAAATATCTTGTGGAAATGGCATTATTAGTTGCCATCATTTTACTCATGGCTTTTACCCCAATCGGTTACATCAAAACAGCAGGATTAGAAATTACCCTGATCGTTGTACCAGTTGCGGTAGGAGCAGTAACATTAGGACCGGTAGCAGGTGCAATTTTAGGAGGGGTATTCGGAATAACAAGTTTTATCCAGTGCTTCGGAATGAGCCAGTTTGGCGCATTGTTGTTAGGAATTAATCCATTCTTTACATTCCTTGTATGTGTCCCAACACGTATTCTTATGGGATGGCTTACAGGACTTATTTATCATGGATTGCGTAAAACAAAACTCCCGGCAACAGCATCTGTAACAATTGCCAGCCTTTGCTGTCCGGTACTGAACACAACATTTTTCATGGGAACACTTGTAACATTATTTGCAGCTACCATGCGTGAGTCTTTTGGTATGGGAAAAGTACTGCCATTTATTTTTGCATTTGTTGGTGTGAATGGCGTGGTAGAAGCAATTGTATGTTTCGTTGTTGGAACTGCAATTTCCATGGCATTAAAGAAAGCATTACGTTATAACTAAAAACGGTAACATTATCTATGAGCGGCGGTTCGCGATTGAACCGCCGTTTTATATTGTCTGAACCGTCGTTTTTGTACTTCAAAAAGAACTATGTATTTTCTGAGTATTATTGGAAAAATTAGATTTATAGGTTATAATAGAAATCAGACAAGTTGTGAGGCAGCTTTATAAAATAAGACAGTAGTCGTGCCTCACAGAAACGAAGGAGGGCGTAAAAATGCCAGAAAACAGCAGTTGCAGCAGTACATCTACCTGTAGCAGGGAAAGCTGCGAGGGATGTCCAAGCAAAGCAAAGGGTGGAAGCGGAATTGCAAAAGAACCAATGAACAAAGCTTCCAATGTAAAAAAAGTGATCGGCGTTGTCAGTGGTAAAGGTGGAGTTGGAAAATCATTTGTGACATCTTCCCTTGCATGTGCCATGAACAAGGCTGGATATAAAGTGGGAATTATGGATGCTGATATTACAGGGCCGTCCATTCCGAAAATGTTCGGAGTACATGGACAGGTTTACGGTACAGAGGATGGCATGGTTCCAATGGCTGCAGAGAATGGGATCAAGATCATGTCCGTCAATCTATTGTTAGACAACGAAGAAGATCCGGTGATCTGGAGAGGACCGGTGATCGCCGGTGTTGTAAAACAGTTCTGGAATGAGACAGTATGGGGCGATATTGATTATTTATTTGTAGATATGCCGCCGGGAACCGGCGATGTTCCGCTTACGGTATTCCAGTCACTTCCTGTAGATGGAATCGTCGTTGTGACATCACCACAGGAATTGGTACAGATGATCGTGAAGAAGGCTTACAATATGGCGAATATGATGCATATCCCGGTACTTGGCGTTGTGGAGAACTTCAGTTATCTGGAATGTCCGGACTGTGGTAAAAAGATCAATGTTTTCGGACAGAGCCATGTGGATGAAGCAGCAAAAGAGCTAGGAATCCCGGTATTTGGAAAACTGCCGGTCGATCCGGCTTACGCAGAGAAAGCGGATGAAGGAAAATTCTTTGAGATTGACAATCCGTATTTAGCAGCCGGTGTTGAAACTCTGAAAAATTTATAAGATGTAGAAAAGGAAGGTATTGCATGCGATATCTTCCTTTTCTATTGTATCCAATCAATTCGGAACCGGACTGCCAAGCGCAAAGGCAAAACAGAAAAGCAGAATAAGGCAGAGCGGATATGCAAACGCGAGCAATCCTGCAAACAAAAAAGCATGTTTGTGTGTGGACTTCTTATGACTTAACCGTAAAAACCATATGCCAAGAAAAAATAAAATAATAGGAAGGCATACAAATAGAAAACCGAAGGATTGCATTATGTCAACCAGAAATATCAGTGCAATCAACAGGACGATAAAGAGTGTCACAAGGGCGATGCGTTGCCGTTCTATTTTTCTTTCGTAAGATGCAAGATCAATCACGTTTTGAAATGCATCTGTGGTATCTGGAGCGGAAACGGTTGTTTTTGGCAGACGCTCTGATTTCATCAGTTCAAGCAGGCTGATATCAAGAACATCTGCTAATGGTTCAAGAAGTTTGATATCAGGAAAGCCAACACCACGTTCCCACTTTGAGACAGCTTTGTCGGTCACGTTCAATTTCTGCGCTAACTGTGCCTGTGTCAAGCCCTTTTCTTTTCTTAATTCAGTGATAAAAATTCCTAATTTCTGATTATCCATAGAAGTTCTCCTTTCGATGTTTCCTGATGTACTATATTGTGAAAAAATGCTCACTTTTGCCTTCAGGCAAATGATACGATATGTAAAACCAGCTACTTATATCTTATAAAAACCTCAGAAAAATAGCAATCGACGAATCGTAGAGCCCCCTTTTTTTACGTCTTATCACCGAAAAATTACCTCTTACCTCAAATCTATTTACAGGATCTGGAGCATCGAATATACTAAACTCAGTTAAGAAATCAAAGAGAGCTCGCATAAAATACATTAACAGTTTAGACATATAAAAATCTTAAGACGAGACAAAAATCAGCAATTGAAAAATGACAGAGGAGAAAAAGAGAGCACAAAAAAGTTATGAAAATCAAAATTGAAATCGATGAGGGACTCCCGGAGGACGAAGTACTGATCCGGTGCAGGGGACTGACGGAACAGATTGCGGATGTGCAGAAGGCGGTGAGCGAAGTGATCAATACCTCGCAGAAATTTGTCTTTTACAGAGGAAATACAGAGTACTACCTGACCTTGGATGAAATCCTGTTCTTTGAGACAGACAGTGATGGGATCAATGCACATACGAGAGATAATATTTACCAGACAAAATACAAACTTTACGAGCTTGAGGAACTTCTTCCGGGAAGTTTTATGCGGATATCGAAATCTGCAATTGTGAATACCAATCACATTTATTCGATCAGCCGGAATCTGACTGCATCGAGTGTGGTGGCATTTGCAGACACACACAAGCAGGTGTATGTCTCAAGATACTATTACAAACCATTAATCAATAAATTAGAAGAAAAGAGGTTACATCAATGAAATTAAGAAAAAACAGTGGAAAAATTTTATGGGGATTATTTTTTATCCTTGCAGCAGTTTATGTGGTAGTCAGCAAACTCTGGATTATGCCGGAAGTCAGTGTTTTCAGCATTTTATTGACGGTATTTTTTATCTGGCTCTTTTTAAATGGTATCCGCAATGTGAACTTCTGGGAAATCCTGTTTTCCATCGCATTTATATGTATCATATACGATGACCAGCTCGGAATCACAGCCCTCACACCGTGGACAGTTTTAGGTGCAGCATTACTCGGAAGTATCGGACTTTCTTTGATCTTCAAAAAAAAGAGCGGACACAGCCCTTCCATTTCTTTTGAGTATGACAGTGACAGCGACAACGAGGATGAGAAGTACATTGGTGAAAATATAAAAATCGATAACAATTTTGGCACAGCCATCAAATACGTGAATTCCGATAACTTCTGTATGGCGGATGTGGATAATAGCTTTGGTTCGCTTACCGTATACTTTGATAATGCCATTATCCAGTCTGGAAGTGCAAAAATCAAAGTGGACAACAGCTTTGGCGAAACAAATCTTTACATTCCGAAAGAATGGAAAACAGAGAACAACCTTGGTCAGGCATTCGGAAGCGTCAAAACACATGGCGTATGTGAGGGAAGCAGCAACAATACTTTGAAATTAAAAGGTGAAACAAGCTTTGGTGAGATTAACATATACTATATCTAAAAAAGGAAAGAGAGAAAATTTGTGATCCAATCGGAGCATGAGTTCTGATGATAAATGGTAAAAATATAAACAGGGATTAAGGCAGGTAGAAGACATGGATGAAAAAATATTTTTGGTAGAAGAAATCAAAGATATCAATCTTGAGATTGGTGCAGCAAACTTATTTTTGCAGAGAGCAGAAAATCAGGATGAGTTGAAAGTGATTTTGGCAAAAGGTGAAATGGCACATTTTCATGTTACAAAACAGGAAAATCAGTTAGAGATGAGCTATAAGAAAAATGGAAAAATTTCGAGGGAGGAAACCGATGAGATCATCGTTCAAATCCCGGAAAACCATCATTTGGAAAACATGTCTGTTTCCATTGGGGCTGGAAAACTGAAAGCAGAGAATATCACGGTCATGGAAAGACTGGGATTGGAAGTTGGAGCTGGAAAAGCAAAACTGAAAAACATGCATGTAAGAAATCTGGCGATCGAATGCGGCGTTGGAAAATGTCATTATGAAGGTGTTTTAGAACACGATATGAAAGTGCAGTGTGGTGTCGGACAGGTAGAGGCAGAACTGGACGCAGAAGAAAGTGACTACAATTATAGTATATCCTGTGCACTTGGAAAAATAAAAATCAATGATAATTCCATGGGAACATTTGCATCTGAAAAAACAATCCAGCATGCGAATGCAAGGGGAAACATTGCCCTCGAATGTGGACTGGGAAATATTCATGTTACAACCAGAGGTTAGGTGACGTAGTATTGCAGATTTTATGGTGATTTCTTAGTATATGAAGGGCAGATATAAGCGGCATTTCACAAGTCAATAATGAAGGTTTTATACAAAGGAAAAACGTGCAGACAAATATGATATTCCTGTTCGCCAAACATTCCGACGGGCTTCTGAACAAAAATTTTGTGAAGCAAAGGCTTCACAAAATTTTTAGAATCCCATCTCCATGTCTCACAAAGGAAATCATATTTGTCTGCACGTTTTTTCTTTTCATTTACACTGTGAATGACTTGTAAAATGTCGCTTATACATGCCCTGATTTACACTATGAATCGCACTACAAAATCTGCAATTTACGTTATGCATCTCCCGATTATAGAATAAATTCTTACTACAAACTGGAAGTTGGATAGAAGAACCAATTTAAAGCAATTCTACATCAATATTTTCAGCATCAAAAATTTCTTTTACTTTATCAAAATTACTGCTCATTATTGTTGCTTTCTTAAGATTTGGAAATTGTCTTATTTCTGAGGAAGTTAGGTTGTTTAAATCAAAGCATTCATCTTCTCCATCCCATTGTGGAATTATATTCATATAAACTTCATTCCCACCATCCATGTCGATTTTTTCTACATATTGTGCAAATTCCCTTGGAATAGATAATTCTCTAAAAAAATTAAGCGCCGGTTCAATTACAGTATAGCTATCTGTATTTATCTCTAATTCTTTATGTTCATCAGCAAAACCATAAATATCAAATCGAGGCTTTAATAAATTCAAGTCGTACATCAAAACTTGAATTATCGCAAGTTTAAGATTTAAATTTTCAAACTGTAAGATTCCTTCTGTAATATTATCATCTAATTCAACTTCTTTTTTTCTTCCAAACAGTCCGAATAACCCCATTTTTTGTTTCTCCAATTATTATATTTTTCAGTATAAAAATTTTGCCATACCATTTTTTCTTCAAATAAACAGAGAATTGTCAGCTAATCTGTGCCTTGATTTTTATCCCTATCTGTCCTAATTGATCTTGAACTACTTGCAAAAATTTCTGGCAGTTATCTGTTATGTTATACTTGAAATGGATTTCTATCATAGCCATCTTAAAATCAGCATTGGGGTATATTTCATCGTACTGTTCGCTTTCGATAAAAGCCACATACGCATTGATTTTATCTTGTAAAATCTTCAAGTGTTCAAACTCATTGTCCCAATTCAAATGGTCGGTAATAAGGAGTACCAAACAAGCATTTTCTTTATCGTTTGCAATTGCGTCAATCAGACTTACGTTATCAACAGCCATAATATTTCTCCTTCACAGTTCTTTATAAAGGCAATTCGATAAATGTCGATTTGTCAAATTCATTACTAACCATAATTTTACCATAATCACGCTTACAATCCTACTTCATTCTATTAAATTTCGTTTACAGAAGTTATAATTAATTTACTTAGGGAATGCAGATTGAGTTTTGTCGTTACCCTATAGGCATTTCTCCCATAACCAGAGTTTCATATTGTAAATTGCAGATTCTGTGGTGCGGTTCATAACGTTGATCGGGTATGTATAAGAGTTCTCTCACAAGGCATTCGTAACGTAAATAAAAGAAAAACGGTATAAACAAATATTATTTTCTTCGTGAGCTATGAAGATGGGATTCTAACAATCATGGAAGCCTTTGCTGAACGTGATTGTTGTTCAGAAGCCCATCGTAATGTCCAGCGAACAGAAACATAATATTTCGTTTATACCGTTTTTCTTTTTCATTACATAAAATTATTGACTTGTGGGAGGACACTTATATCTGCCCTTTACACCCTAAGAAAGCACCACAAAATCTGCGACATTCACTACTCTTCGTGATCCCCATAGCTTGTATCTTCATGCAGGTTCGGCATCATATCAATACCACGGTTTGAATCCGCCTCAACATCTTTTCCAAAGTGATAGTCATTGCCAGGTAAAATTGCATTTAAGAGAATACCGGCAATTGCAGCAATTGCAAGGGAAGTTAAAGTAATATCAGTTCCAGCAACGGTAAAAGTAAGTCCGTTAGAGAATCCAAGACCACATACGAAAATAACACCGGCAATGATCAGGTTGCGGGATTTTGTAAAGTCTACATGGTTTTCAACAACGTTGCGGACACCGATAGCAGAAATCATACCGTAAAGCATAAAGCTGACACCACCGATGATAGCGGAAGGCATAGAACCGATCACCTCTGCCATTTTTGGAATAAAGCTTAAAATAATGGCATACAAAGCTGCAATACGGATTACCTTTGGATCGTGAACTTTACTTAACTCAAGAACACCGGTATTTTCACCATAAGTAGTGTTTGCAGGACCGCCGACTAATGCGGAGAGGGAAGTTGCAAGACCGTCACCGATCAATGTGCGGTGAAGACCTGGGTTTTCGATAAAGTTTTCTCCAACAGTAGCGGAGATCGCGGACATATCGCCGATGTGCTCCATCATGGAAGCAAGTGCGATCGGAGCCATAACTAAAATAGCTGAAATATTAAATTTACAAATAGAGAACTTTGGAACACCTACCCATGCAGCAGATGCGATATTTGTAAAATCAAGAATGGCGGAACCGTCTGCATTTGTCATGCCAAGTGCGTTGAAGATCAATGCAGCAGCATAGGAAATAACAACACCCATCAGGATTGGGATGATCTTAAACATTCCTTTTCCCCAGATGTTAAATACGATAATGGTTGCAAGTGCAATGAATGCGAGAAGCCAGTTCGTAGAAGCATTGGAAACAGCAGAACCGGCAAGGCTTAATCCGATACAGATAATGATCGGGCCTGTTACAACAGGTGGAAGGAAACGCATAACTTTTTTTACACCAACCAGTTTGATGATAAGTGCAAGTACTAAATAAAGTAAGCCGGCAACGACAATACCACCACAGGCATAGGAAAGCTTGTCTGCATTTGACATATCGGCAAAAACACCAGTATCAAGGTTTGCAATCGTTGCAAATCCACCTAAAAAGGCGAAGGATGAACCAAGGAATGCCGGAACCTTGAATTTAGAACAAAGGTGGAAAAATAAAGTTCCCACACCTGCACAGATCAAAGTAACCTGAACATGAAGTACATCTTCACCGAAATAGCTGTTTACTAAGATTGGGACAAGAATAGTCGCACCAAACATAGCGAACATGTGCTGTAATCCTAAGATTAACATTTTTGGGACACCAAGGACGCTGGCGTCACGGATAGCTCCGTTGTTTTCGTTCATAAAAAACTTCCTCCTTAAAAGAAAATGAATTGTTAAGGTTTTATCATATTACGACGAACCTCAAATTAATTTATTATAGCATAGGAAAAGAGGATGTTACAATAAAAAAATACAATTGCTTTTACTTGAAGCAGTGGAAAGGAACGTGGTACAATATATGCGAACGCGTTCCGCGAGTCAGGAAAAACACAGATTTTCTGACTTTTGCCGGAACTGAAAAGAAAGGATTTATCATGGATATTATTTTAAAACTTTCGGAAGAACTTGGCATCAAAAAAAGCCAGGCAGAGGCAGCAGTAAAATTGATCGATGAAGGAAACACCATTCCTTTTATCGCCAGATACCGTAAGGAAGTCACCGGTTCGTTAAATGATGAGGTGCTCCGTAATTTATATGAACGTCTCACTTACCTTCGCAATCTCGAAGAACGAAAAGAGACAGTATTAAACAGCATTGAAGAACAGGGAAAACTGACAGAGGAATTGAAAGCGCAGATCCTTGCAGCAGAGACCATGGTCGCAGTGGAAGATCTTTACCGCCCGTACAAGCCAAAGCGCAGAACGAGAGCCACCATTGCAAAGGAAAAGGGACTCGAACCCCTTGCCAATGTTATTTTGCTGCAAATGCTCAATACGCCATTAGAGGCAGAAGCAGAGCAATACATTAATCCGGAAAAAGAAGTCAATTCAGCAGAGGAAGCGATTGCCGGAGCAAAAGATATTATCGCAGAGGCAGTGTCGGATGAGGCAGATTATCGTACAAAGATCAGAGACCTTACCATGAAAAAAGGCCGTGTGACATCCACAGCGAAAGATCCGGAAGCAGAATCTGTTTATGAGATGTATTACGAATTTGATGAACCTGTAAATAAACTGGCAGGACATCGCGTGCTTGCGTTAAACCGTGGCGAGAATGAGAAAATTCTTACCGTAAAAGTGGAGGCACCGGAAGAGGATATTTTACGTTTCCTTGAGAAAAAAGTGATCACAAGGGACAACCTGTATACAACCCCTGTTTTAAAAGAAGTTGTGGCAGACGCATACGACCGTCTGATTGCACCGGCAATTGAGCGTGAAGTGAGAAGCAGCCTGACAGAAATGGCAGAGGACGGGGCTATCCGTGTGTTCGGCAAGAACTTAGAACAGTTATTAATGCAGCCGCCAATTGCAGGACAGGTTGTTTTGGGCTGGGACCCGGCATTCCGTACCGGATGTAAGCTTGCAGTGGTTGATCCGACCGGAAAAGTGCTGGATACGACGGTTATCTATCCAACCGCGCCACAGAACAAAGTAGAGGAAGCAAAGGCAGTATTGAAAAAGCTCATTGCAAAATATGACATTACCCTGATCTCCCTTGGAAATGGAACCGCTTCCAGAGAGTCGGAGCAGGTGATCGTGGATCTGTTGAAAGAGATTCCGGTCAAAGTGCAGTATATTATCGTCAATGAGGCAGGAGCATCCGTTTATTCTGCAAGTAAGCTTGCAACCGAGGAATTTCCTAATTTTGATGTGGGACAGAGAAGCGCGACATCTATGGCAAGACGTTTGCAGGACCCGTTGGCGGAACTTGTAAAAATCGATCCGAAATCCATTGGTGTTGGTCAGTATCAGCATGACATGAACCAGAAAAAGTTAAGTGAAGCGTTAAGTGGTGTGGTAGAAGACTGCGTTAATAAAGTCGGTGTGGATCTGAATACGGCATCTGCTTCCTTGTTAGAATATATTTCCGGTATCAGCAAAGTGATCGCAAAAAATATTGTCGCATATCGTGAGGAAAACGGAAGATTTGAGTCCAGAAACCAGCTTTTAAAAGTGGCAAAATTAGGACCGAAAGCATACGAACAGTGTGCAGGATTCATGCGTATCACAGACGGAAAGAATCCGTTAGATGCCACAGGTGTGCACCCGGAAAGTTATGATGCAACCAAAAAATTACTGGAAAAATTAGGCTTTTCCATGGATGACGTGAAAAACCGTAATCTGGATGGCATTTCAAAAAAAATCTCCAATTACGATAAACTTGCAGAAGAACTTGGAATCGGAGCTATCACATTGCAGGATATCGTAAAAGAATTGGAAAAACCAGCCCGTGATCCGCGTGAAGATATGCCAAAACCGATTTTACGCAGCGATGTACTTGAGATGAAAGATCTGACACCGGGCATGATCTTAAAAGGAACTGTCCGGAATGTCATTGATTTTGGGGCGTTTGTCGACATCGGTGTGCATCAGGACGGTCTGGTTCACATCTCACAGATGAGTGATAAATTTATCAAGCATCCGTTGGAAGTTGTGAGTGTTGGCGATATCGTAGAAGTAAAAGTCATGAGTGTTGACCTGAAAAAACAGCGTATCCAGCTCACCATGAAATTAAATTAAAAATCATATTGACAAGTAGCAGTCATGTGCATAAAATATATGTGTAAAACAAATAAGGAATTCTTCGGGGCAGGGTGATACGATAACGTAGATTCCCGACCGACGGTGATCTGACAGTATATATTTGCCAGAAAGTCCGTGACCTGCGAGAGCAGCTGATCCGGTGTGAATCCGGAACCGACAGTATAGTCTGGATGAGAGAAGAAAGCGTGTTTTTAACATGTAGAATTTAACATGGAAACCTGTATAAGCCCCGGATATTAATATATCTGGGGCATTTTTATTACATAGGAAATTTCCTTCCTATGCAATAAAAACGCTCCGCGTGGATCGCACTGCGGCGGAATGGAATATTTGCCGCTAAAGCGACCCGCCGCAGGCGGAGAATCCTGCAAAGCAGGATTCGTTCTTAATACACGTAATATTCACCTCGAATTCCAAGTTCAAACAGAAAAGGAGACGAGTGACAATGAGCACACAAACAGCAACCGCAAACAAAGTAGAAAAAAGAGTAAACGTAAGGTATCTTACCGTAACAGCAATGCTATCCGCAGTAGCATACATCCTGATGTTTCTGGATTTTTCCGTACCATTTATGCCGGCATTTATCAAAATGGATTTATCTGAACTTCCGGCATTGATCGGATCTTTCGCCATGGGACCATTATGTGGTGTCGTTGTATGCCTGATCAAAAATGTACTGCATCTGTTCATTACAACAACAGGCGGAGTCGGCGAGTTATCGAACTTTATTTTGGGAGTAGCATTTGTCCTTCCGGCAGGTCTTATTTACAAACATAAGAAAAACCGGAAATCAGCACTGATCGGTTCCCTGACAGGCGCAGTTTTCATGGGAATTTTCAGTGTGGTTTCTAACTATTTCCTTGTTTATCCGGTATATTATAATTTCATGCCGCAGGACGTCATTCTGGCAGCATACCAGGCAATCATTCCTTCTGTGAAAAATATTTTACAGTGCCTGATCTGCTTTAATATGCCATTTACTATTGTAAAAGGACTGTTTTCCGTAGTGATCACATTCTTTACTTATAAGCATATTTCGCCGATCTTAAAAGGAAACCAGAACCGCTAATTACGAAAGAGATACAGAGAAAAGACGTATTTTATATGCGTCTTTTCTTTTTTTGCAAAAAATGATATACTTCATCATGTTAAGAGTGTAAAACAAGGAGGCTAAATCCTCTGCTCCTGCAAGAGCAGTCGCATTTTGCTTCGCAAAACAAGGAGGCTAAATCCTCTCCTCATCATAGGATTCGGATTTTTCCTTCGGAAAAACAAGGAGGATATATGGAATTTGATATAAAACTAAAATCACAGGATATGTACCGGTTTAACATGTACCAGACTTACACAGGATTTCATGGCTGGTTTTCTATTATTGTATCGATTATTATTTTTGTTGTGGCAGGCCTGACTTACGGAGGACTGGAAATCACATACACCATTTTGTATATTGCATTTGGTATTATTTTCTTACTCTATATGCCAGTAACGCTCTGGCTGCGCTCAAAGAGTGCGCTTGCATCTTCGGAAGTACTGAGGGGAACCTTACATTATCTTGTGGACGAGAACGGTTTTAATGTTTCCCAGGGAGAGGAGAGTGCGACACTTCCGTGGAATCAGATTTATAAAATGGTGGCAACAAAAAGTAATGTTTTAGTTTACAGCACACGGATCAATGCGTATATTATTCCAAGAGAGCAGTTAGGAGACAAATACACGGAGCTTGCAAAAATCGCAAACGAAAAGCTGCCAAAGTACCGTGTGAAAATGCAGTAGTATCAGAAAAGTTTGTGCAGCATAGATGTCGGCAGGAAGGATATTGACAAAATGAAAGAGACAGTCATTGAGACATTTTCTCCGGAGGAGACGCATGCGCTTGGAAAAAAAATCGGGCAGCAGGCAAAACCGGGAGATGTATATACTTTAATTGGAGACTTAGGCGTTGGAAAAACAGTTTTTACACAGGGGATCGCAGAGGGACTTGACATCAAAGAACCAATCTGCAGTCCGACGTTTACCATAGTGCAGGTTTATGAGGAAGGGCGTATGCCGTTCTATCATTTTGATGTTTACCGGATCGGGGACATTGAGGAGATGGATGAGATCGGATATGAGGACTATTTTTATGGGAATGGTCTTTGCATGATCGAATGGGCGAATCTGATCGAGGAGATCCTTCCGGAAAAAAGACATGATATTTCTATCGAAAAAGACTTGGAAAAAGGCTTTGATTATCGTAAAATAACCATTCGTGAGTTAGATTAGCAGGAAAGGCATGAAATTGTTATGAAAATATTAGGACTTGACAGTTCAGGACTCGTTGCAAGCGTTGCGATCGTTGAGGATAACGATTTAAAAGGTGAGTATACCGTTAATTATAAGAAAACACATTCACAGACACTTCTCCCGATGTTAGACGAAGTGGCAAAAATGATCGAACTGGACTTAAATTCGATTGATGCTATTGCGGTTTCCGGTGGACCGGGATCGTTTACAGGACTCCGTATTGGTTCTGCAACTGCCAAAGGACTCGGATTAGCGCTTGGTAAACCGTTGATCCATATTCCGACAGTAGATGCATTGGCGTATAATCTTGTCGGCAGCAGAGACATGGTCTGCCCGTTGATGGATGCAAGAAGAAACCAGACTTACACAGGCTTATATCGTTTTGACGGCAATCAGATGGAGATTGTAAAACCACAGTGTGCAGTCGGAATTGATGAGATTATTGCAGATGTGAATGAAATCGGACAGGCGGTTGTCTTTTTGGGAGACGGAGTGACGGTATTCGAATCGTATATCCGCGAAAATTGCAAGGTACCATTTTCTTTTGCACCGGCACATGTGAACAAACAGCGTGCGGGAGCAGTGGCAGTACTTGGAGAGATCTATTATACAGAGGGAAAAACAGAGACTGCAGAGGAGCATAAGCCGGACTATTTGAGACTTTCCCAGGCAGAGAGAGAAAGACTTGAAGGGGAACAGAAACAATGATTCAGATTCGGGAAATGCAGGTAAAGGATGCGGATGCAGTCGCAGCGATCGAACAGCAGATTTTTTCACAGCCGTGGAGCAGACAGGGATTTTTAGATGCAGTGAATCTTGCAAATACCGTTTTTCTTGTGGCAGAGGAAAATAACCGGATTGTTGGATACATTGGAATGTATGTTGCAATGGATGAGGGAGAGATTACAAATGTCGCAGTGGCACCGGTGGAACGCTGCCATGGAATAGGCGGTATGCTGATTGCGGAATTATTAAAGATTGCAGAGAACAAGGGAATTGCAAGAATTGTTCTGGAAGTGCGTGTGTCCAACGACAGTGCAATCCGGCTGTATGAACGCAATGGATTTGTACAGTGTGGTGTGCGCAGGGGATTTTATGAATTCCCGAAAGAGGATGCCTATGTAATGGTGCATGGGCACTGAGATTTAGCAGAGAGTTAGAAAAGGAGAAATCCATGTTAGACGTATGTCTTTTAGGAACAGCGGGCATGATGCCGCTCCCACACAGATGGCTTACAGCGGCAATGATGCGCTATAATGGCAGCAATCTTTTGATCGATTGCGGTGAGGGAACACAGATTGCCATTAAGGAAAAAGGCTGGACATTTAAACCAATTGATGTAATTTGTTTTACCCATTATCATGCAGATCATATCAGCGGACTGCCGGGACTGCTTCTTACGATGGGAAATGCGGAACGGACGGAGCCACTTACCATGATCGGACCAAAAGGACTTGAAAAAGTAGTGGGTGCATTGCGCATGATCGCGCCGGAACTTCCTTTTGAGATCAGATACATCGAATTGACAGAACCAGAAACAGATATTGAGATAAATGGATATCACATCCATGCATTTAAGGTGAACCATAATATCAGCTGCTATGGCTATACCGTGGAGATCCGGCGTGCAGGACGCTTTGATGTGGAGCGTGCCAGAGAAAATGGCATCCCGCAGAAATTATGGAATCCACTGCAAAAGGGTCAGACCGTTACAACGGAAGAGGGTGTGACATATACGCCGGATATGGTGCTTGGTGCTCCGCGAAAGGGAATCAAGGTGACATATTGCACAGATTCAAGACCGACAGAGTCCATTGTGAAATGCGCAGCAAACTCCGATCTTTTTATCTGTGAGGGAATGTATGCAGAAAAAGAGAAGATTGCAAAAGCAAAACAGTACAAGCATATGACTTTTTACGAAGCGGCAGATATGGCAAAAAGAGCAAACGTGCAGGAAATGTGGCTGACACATTTTTCACCTTCTCTGGTTCATGCGGAAGATTACATGCCTGAGGTGAAGAAGATTTTCCCGGAGGCTTCTCTTGGGAAGGATGGAAAAAGCGTTGAACTGCTTTTTGATGAAAATGAATAAGCAACAACGGTAGCAAATAGTTATATCTAGTTTTAAGAAAAAGAAAGGCAGGGCGATGTTATGAAGAATACAAAATTCGTGATTATTATCGTGGTATGCGTGTGTGTGATATTGGGCGGGTATTATTATCTGATCAACCGAAACAATTCGAAAGAGGAAGAAAACATTACTTTGACAGAGGTGCAGGAACTTACAACAAAAAATCTGGATAAAAATTATCCGGCAACTCCTCGTGAAGTAGTAAAACTCTACAACCGCATTATCACCTGTTTTTATAATGATTCGTATACGGATGATGAACTCTATGACCTCGGAGACCAGGCGAGAAAGCTTTTTGATGATGAATTACTGGAAAACAATCCGAGAGATGATTACTTTAAGAGCCTGAAAGAAGATATTTCAGAGTATCATGACAAAAACAAGACAATTGCGTCCTCTGCTGTTGACAGCAGCAATGACGTGGAATACAAGGAAGTAGATGGGGACGACTGCGCTTATGTGAAGGCTTCTTACTTTATAAAAGAAGAAAGTGCATACAGCCGTACTTATCAAATGTATGTTTTGAGAAAGGATGCAGATGGAAACTGGAAAATTCTGGTATTCTATCAGGTAAATGGTGATTCTTCAGATGATGAATAAAGATATAAAAATACTTGCGATCGAAAGCTCATGCGATGAGACTGCAGCAGCAGTCGTGGTTAACGGCCGTGATGTCAGAAGCAATGTGATCTCCTCACAGATCGCGCTGCATACTTTATATGGCGGCGTAGTGCCGGAAATCGCTTCACGTAAACATATTGAGAAAATTAATCAGGTAATTGAACAGGCATTGTCGGATGCGTCTATGACATTAGATGATATAGATGCGATCGGTGTCACTTATGGACCGGGATTAGTGGGAGCACTGCTTGTCGGAGTGGCTGAGGCGAAAGCAATCAGTTATGCAAAAAACATTCCGTTAGTAGGTGTGCACCATATCGAGGGGCATATCAGTGCAAACTATATTGAAAACAAAGAATTGGAACCGCCATTTTTATGTCTGGTTGTATCCGGCGGTCATACACATCTGGTAAAAGTACTTGATTACGGAAAATACGAAATCCTCGGAAGAACAAGGGACGATGCGGCAGGAGAGGCTTTTGACAAAGTTGCGCGTGCAATCGGACTTGGCTATCCGGGTGGACCGAAGATTGAAAAAGTGTCTCATGAGGGAAATCCGCATGCGATGGAATTTCCGCGTGCAAAAATCGAGGACGGACCATATGATTTCAGCTTCAGCGGCTTGAAATCAGCGGTGTTAAACTATATCAACGGATGTAACATGAAAGGAATCGAAGTTGTTCAGGCTGATGTTGCAGCTTCTTTCCAGAAAGCGGTTACAGATGTGCTTGTAGGAAATGCCATGAAAGCGATCGACGAGTTTAAAATGGATAAATTCGCAATCGCAGGTGGTGTTGCATCAAATGGAACGCTGCGGGAAGCTATGCGGGAAGCCTGTGAGAAAAAAGGTGTACAGTTTTATCATCCGTCACCAATTTTTTGCACAGATAATGCAGCAATGATCGGAGTGGCAGCCTATTATGATTTCCTTGCGGGAAAAAGAGACGGCTTAGATCTGAATGCTATCCCAAACTTAAAACTGGGAGAACGTTAATGCGCAATGGCAGCCTGCAGAACAAAAGAGTTCTGCGTTAGCAGGTGATTCAATTTGAACCGGTGCATAAGGAAAAATGGTGGAAAAAATGAAAAAAAAATATGTGGCGATCGTACTTTCGGCAGGTTCCGGAAAACGAATGAATTCCAAAGTGCATAAGCAATATCTTAACATACAGGACAGACCAGTCCTGTATTATTCTTTGAAGGAATTTGAGGATAGTGCAGTTGATGAAATAGTTCTTGTTGTTGGAAAAGGCGAGGAAGAATTTTGCCGAAAAGAGATTGTGAAAAAATATGGGATCTCAAAAGTCAAAACGATTGTGGCAGGTGGAAAAGAGCGCTATCATTCTGTATTTGAAGGACTAAAGCAGGCAAAAGATGCAGATTATGTATTGATCCACGATGGCGCAAGACCTTTTATCAATCAGGATATTATCAGACACTGTATGGATGAAGTACAGACTTATCAGGCATGTGTGGTTGGAATGCCAGTGAAAGACACGATCAAGATTGCGGATGAAGACGGCTATGCAAAGCAGACGCCGGACCGGAAAAACGTATGGATGATACAGACACCACAGACTTTTTCGTATCAGCTCATATATGAAGCTTATGAGGAAATGTTAAAAAGTGAGGATGCCACGATCACAGATGATGCTATGGTATTAGAACGTGTAAAAGGGAAAAAATCAAAATTGATCGAGGGAAGCTATCGCAATATCAAGATTACGACGCCGGAGGATCTTCTGATTGCTGATATATATTTGCGAAACCCGGAAAAATAGCTTGCTCATAGAGAAAATATAAAAAATATCAAAAAATGTAAAAAAAATGGTTGACACAGAGATGTTCTGATGATAGAATAAATCTCGCGCTGATTGAGGTGCGAAACACGGAGAGGTATCGAAGTGGTCATAACGAGGCGGTCTTGAAAACCGTTTGTCCGCAAGGGCACATGGGTTCGAATCCCATCCTCTCCGCTCATTAAAAATACAATTGAGTTTGAAATTTTTAAAGAGCGAATTTAATAGCGTGTAATATATTCGGAGAAGTACCCAAGCTGGCCGAAGGGACACCCCTGGAAAGGGTGCAGGTCGTTAATAGCGGCGCGAGGGTTCAAA
>ERZ860508.309-NODE-309-length-42880-cov-4.949002_pt1 | contig 42880 bp, 59 predicted proteins | sample MGYA00509976_ERZ860508 | MGnify/ENA primary metagenome ERZ860508 (study PRJEB30046, sample SAMN00715242) | human gut metagenome | study: EMG produced TPA metagenomics assembly of the A metagenome-wide association study of gut microbiota in type 2...
CACAGGCTGATCGGGATGCCGCATTAAAAGAAAAACTGCAAAAAGAAGCTGAGACAGCAGCCGCAGCGAAAGTTGCTGAAGAAAAGCGCTTAGCAGAAGAGGCCAAGAAGGCAGCTGCCGCTGCAGCGCCGGCAGCTGCTGCTCCGTCTAAACTGCTGACGCTGACTCATAACGAAGCTGAAGGCCGCTGGGATCTTGTGGTTCCGAAATCCGCCAACGGAACGTACAAAGTGACGATCGGTGCCGAAGGCGGGGAATGCTGGTTCGGTGTTTACCAGGACAAGAAGCTCGTTCACAATGCTCAGTTAAAGAGCGGTGAAACTCGGGATTATGAAGTTCCGTATCCTTTCAAAGTCTCCGTCGGCAACCGTGCTAAGGGCTTTGTGAAAGTTGACGGCGCACCTGTTGATCTGAATATCAATAATCGCGCGACTTCCACCGTGTTTACTTTGGTTCAAAAATAACGAATGTCCTCTTCACAAAAAGAACCGATGATTGTCCGCTGGAAGGACAATATCGTTGAGATCGGCGCCGGCCGCCCCGTAGTGATCCAGTCCATGACGAACACGGATACGGCCGATGTCGAATCCTCGACTAAACAAGTTTTAGAGCTCGCTCAGGCAGGAAGCGAGCTTGTTCGTCTTACGGTCAACACTCCGGCAGCTGCAAAAGCGATCGCTGAAATTCGCAGGAGGCTGGATGAAGCAGGCTGCTTTGTTCCGCTGGTAGGCGACTTTCATTACAACGGCCACAAACTGCTGAACGAATATCCCGAATGCGCCGAGGCGCTTTCTAAGTATCGAATCAATCCCGGCAACGTCGGAAAAGGCGACAAGCAGGAAGAAAATTTCCGCACAATGATTGAGCTCGCGAAGAAGTATGACAAGCCCGTTCGAATCGGCGTCAACTGGGGCTCGCTCGACCAAGATCTTTTGGCCTGCATGATGTCGGAAAATCAAAAGCTCGAGAATCCGCTCGACGCAAAAGAAGTACTTCGTGAGGCCTTAGTAAGAAGCGCGGTTGAAAATGCGGATCGAGCTGTTGAGCTCGGTATGAAGCCCTCTCAGGTAGCTATTTCCGCGAAAGTGAGCGGCGTCAAGGATTTGATCGCCGTTTACCGTGAGCTCGAGGCTCGCTGTGCTTATCCTCTGCATCTCGGTTTGACCGAGGCCGGAATGGGACTTAAAGGTACGGTTTCTACGACCGCTGCACTCTCCGTGCTCCTGCTGGAAAATATCGGAGATACGATCCGTGTTTCGCTGACACCGGAACCGGGCCAGTCTCGTACAGCGGAAGTCGAACTTGCGTGCGAGATCCTGCAGGCTCTCGGGATGAGGAACTTCACGCCTCAGGTTGTTTCCTGCCCGGGCTGCGGACGCACGACCAGCTGCCTCTTCCAGGAGCTGGCAAAGGAAACTCAGGATTTTATTAAGTTGAGAATGCCGGATTGGCGCAAGCATAATCCGGGAGTTGAAAACATGAATGTGGCGGTGATGGGCTGTGTCGTGAACGGCCCCGGAGAGAGCCGTCATGCAAACATCGGTATTTCTCTGCCGGGCTCAGGCGAGGCGCCGGTTTCTCCCGTCTTTATCGACGGTAAGAAATGGGGGTCTTTGAAAGGGCCGAAGATGAGCGAAGAATTCCATTCGCTCATCGAAGAGTACGTTCAGAAAAATTACCAAAATGCTAAGGAACAATAATGGCGATTGAAAAGATTCAGGCAATTCGCGGCATGAGCGACATGCTGCCGGAAGATGCCCCTCTTTGGCACTTCTTTGAAAAAGAAGCTTCCTCTCTGGCGAAACTTTACGGTTATCAGCACATTCGTACTCCGATCGTCGAACAGACTCGTCTGTTTAAACGCGGTATCGGCGAAGTGACTGATATCGTTGAAAAGGAAATGTATTCCTTCGTCGATTCCTTAAACGGCGACGAGCTTTCTCTGCGTCCGGAAAACACGGCCTCTGTCGTACGTGCCTGTATTGAACACAATCTTCTTTATGAAGGACCGAAGCGTCTTTGGTACATGGGCCCGATGTTCCGTCACGAACGCCCCCAGAGAGGACGTTATCGTCAGTTCCATCAGTTCGGCATGGAAGCCATGGGTTTCAAAGGCCCGGATACGGATGCCGAACAGCTGCTGATGCTTAACCGCCTCTGGAAGCGCCTCGGAATTGCTCCGGTTCGCCTTGAACTCAACTGCTTAGGCCAGCTTGAAGACCGCAAAGCCTATAGAGAAGTATTGATCCAATACTTCGAGGCTCACAAAGATATTCTGGACGAAGACGCTTCTCGTCGTCTTTATTCCAACCCGCTGCGCATTCTCGACACCAAGAACCCCGACATGCAGGACTTGGTCAATAATGCGCCGAAGCTCTATGACTCCTTAGGCGAAGAATCTAAACAGTTCCTTGCAGACCTGGAAGCAATTTTGAAAGCCGAAGGTATCGACTATGTTGTCAATCCGAGACTGGTCCGCGGTTTGGACTATTACAACCTCACGGTCTTTGAATGGGTGACCGATAAACTCGGTGCTCAGGGCACAATCTGCGGGGGCGGCCGCTACGACCCGCTCATCGGAATGCTGGGCGGACGCGATGCTCCGGCCTGCGGTTTTGCCATGGGCATTGAACGCGTGCTTGAACTCATGAAGGAATGCGGCGTTAAGCCCGAATCCAGAGAATGCGACGTTTACGTCGTTTGGGACAAGGCGCTTTACCTTAACGCACTGTCTGCAGCTGAAAGACTCAGAGATGCTGATATCGCGACGATCATCCACAGCGGCAGCATGAAGTTCGGCAACCAGATGAAGCGCGCCGATGCTTCAGGAGCTCTTTATGCATTGGTGATCGGAGCCGACGAAGCGGCGGCCGGAAAGGTCGGCCTCAAAGCACTTCGTGAAAACCTTGAAGGTTACGGTGAACAGAAGACGCTTACGATCGACGAAGCGGTCTCGTTACTCGGCCAGCACGTTTAAAAAGAAGAGGGGACCGGCGTCCCCTTACGTTTACTTCTTTTTTTAGAAATTGAATTTAGAACCTTTAAATAGACCGGGAGATACATTACATGGCCTATGACTTAGAAGAACAAGAGTCCCTTGCCGAGATTAAGGCTTGGTGGGAGAAATGGGGTAACTTAATTTTGACCGTCGTGACGGTCGCCTGCTTATGCGCCGCCGGTTTTCAGGGCTGGCGCTGGTATCAGATGAAAGAATCGACGGATGCCGGTGTTCTGTACGCACAGATGATTCAGGCAAGCAATATGAAGGATGAGGCTCGCGTTCAGGCAATCGCCGGCCGTCTGCACGAAAGCTATGCTTCGACGACGTACGCCGGAATGGGGGCTCTGCTTGCTGCGCATAATGCGGAAACCGCCGGTAAGTATGCCGAAGCAGAAAAAGCACTCAAGTGGATCGTTGATTCCGACAAGTATCCCGAACTCAAGCCGCTCGCTTCTGTCCGTCTGGCTGGTGTTTATCTTGATGAAGGCAAATATGATCAGGGCCTGACTGTTCTCAATGCAGTTAAAGACGCTAAAGGCGAAGAAGTTCCTGTTTATGACCGTATGGGCGACCTCTATCTCGCCAAAGGCGATGTTGCCGCTGCTCGTAAAAGCTGGGAAGACGCCTTGCGTCATGCGCCTATGACCAATCCGCTGGTCGGCGTCATCGAAATCAAATTAAATTCTTTACCCAAGGAATAATTCATGAGTACAAAACTCAAGATTGCGGCCGCAGTCGCTGCAGCAGTTCTGCTTTCGGCTTGTTCCAGTCCTAAACATGAACCCATGCCGCTGGTGAAATTTACACCGAGCATGGAAGTCACCGAGGTTTGGTCCAAAGGACTTTCCTCTGCCGAAGGCTTCTTAGTTCCCGCGGTATATGACGATATGGTGTTTGCAGCCGGCGGAAAGACGCTGACTCGTTTAAATGCCAGGACTGGTGAAACCGAATGGTCCGTTTCTTTTAACAGCCCGATTACCGGGGGTGTCGGCTCTGACGGCTACGTTACAGCTGTCGGTCTTTGGGACGGCAATCTGGAAGTTGTGGATGCCGAAGGCAAGGTCAGCTGGGAAAAGAAACTGACAACGGAGCTGGCTTCTCCTCCCGTGGTTTCTCACGGCCTAGTGATCGCCCGCACGATGGATACCCGAGTCTCTGCTTTTGAAGCTTCCTCCGGCGAACTGCAGTGGACTTATCAGAGAAGTCAGCCCGCTTTGACGGTCCGTTTACCCACAAGAATGCTGGCTCATGATAACTTTTTGTTAGTCGGACAGCCGAACGGCCATATCGTGATTTTGGATATTGCCTCCGGAAAACCGATGTTTGAATTCCAAGTCGCCCAAGCGAAAGGCGTGACCGAAGTCGAACGTTTGGTTGACGTTGTCGGGGCGCCGGCCTTCAGCGACAACTTAGTTTGCGCCGCCGCCTTCCAGGGCGCTGTAACTTGTGTGGACAGCACCAACGGACAGACGAGATGGACGCAAAAGATTGATGCCGTCGCAGGTCCTGCCATTGACGAAGACAACGTTTATGCCGTCAGCGTCAACGGAGAAGTCCAGGCCTTCTACCGCGAAAGCGGAGAACAGCGCTGGTCCAATAAGACCATGCTCTACCGCGGACTTTCCGCGCCGGTCGTATTCCCGGGCGCCGTGGCTGTCGGTGATGAAGACGGTTATGTTCATTTCCTTTCGCCGAGAACCGGTGAAGAAATGGCGCGTGTTCGTTTGAGCGGTCCGATCGTAACGCAGGCACAGCCTTTTAGTGCAGGCGCTATTTTCCAAACCAGTAAAGGCGACGTTGCTTATTTGTCGAATAGATAAGAATTATGGTTCCAGTCATTGCGCTTGTTGGTCGTCCGAATGTCGGAAAGTCGACCTTGTTTAATCGCCTGACGCGTTCGAGAGACGCTTTAGTGGCAGACTTCCCGGGTCTGACCCGAGATCGTCATTACGGCGACGGTCGTATCGGCGATAAACCTTACTTAGTCATCGATACGGGCGGTTTTGAACCGATCCGCACCGAAGGCATCGTCAAAGAGATGACCGGACAGGCGCAGTTGGCGATTACCGAATCTGACGTCGTCTTGTTCTTAGTGGACGGACGCGCCGGCTTAACGCCGCAGGATCAGCGAATTGCCCAGAATTTGCGCGAGTCCGGTAAGAAGACCTATCTCGTCGTCAATAAGGCCGAAGGTTTAACGGAAACGGCTAAGGCCGAGTTCTATGAACTGGCCTTGGGCGAGCCTTACACCATCTCCGCCGCCCACGGCGAAGGGGTCAAAGCCTTGATGGACCTTGTTTTGGAACCTTTCCCGACCGAAAAGGAAATCGATGAGGAAGAGGATTTCAAACATAAGATTAAAGTTGCCATTGCGGGCCGTCCGAACGCAGGCAAGAGCACGCTGATCAATGCTCTGATCGGTGAAGATCGTCTGATTGCTTTTGACATGCCCGGAACCACTCGCGATGCGATCGAGGTCGAGTTCCAATATAAAGATCGTGATTACACCCTGATCGATACCGCCGGCCTTCGCCGTAAAGGCAAAGTGTTTGAGGCAATCGAAAAGTTCTCTGTGATTAAAACGCTTCAGGCAATCGAAAGCTCCAACGTGGTTGTGCTTCTTCTCGATGCGCACGCCGGTATTGCCGAACAGGATGCCAACATTGCGGGCTACATTCTCGAAAGCGGTCGTGCCTTGGTGGTCGGTGTCAACAAGTGGGACAGCTTGGACGATTACGAAAGACGCCGCGTGAAGGAAGAACTTGAACGCAAGCTGCACTTCCTGCGCTGGGCCAAGATTGTTTATATCTCCGCGTTGGAAAAACGCGGTCTGCATCACCTGCTCAACGCAGTCAACGATGCCCATACCGCTGCGTTTATGAAGCTCTCTACACCGAAGCTGACACGCGCTTTGATCGAAGCCACGACTCGTCAGCTGCCGCCGAGAGCCGGCGGAGGACGTCCGAAGATGAGATATGCACACCAGGGCGGTCAGAATCCTCCCGTTATCGTGGTTCACGGAAACGCGCTTCAGGATGTTCCGGAAAGCTACCGTCGATATCTGGAAGGCTGGTTCAGAGATAAATTCAAACTCGAGGGCACACCGCTCCGAATCGAATTTAGAACGAACAAGAATCCCTACGCCCAAAAGGCCTAATCGAAGAATTCCCGCCGAGTGCGGGAATTTTTATAAGGAGCCGCGATTGAAGGACGCTGCCCGTTCTGTGCCTCAAATAAGCATTAACAATGATCTTTCCTGACGGCATTTACAGCTAAAATAGTTACTGTAGTAAGAGAATCTGCTGCGGAAACACAGCTCCACAAGGGGGTTGTCGCCCAACAAGAGTCCTTCGATCATAGAAGTGCAGAAGAATTAAATGTGCGCCCAAAATGATTAATACAAAGAACAATTTCGGTGTGCCGCAGCTAGAATTTATTCAGATTTATGAGCGGAAATTTCCGTTTGGAGAAAAACAATGACAAAAGGGCAATTGTTACAAGACCCATTCTTAAACAGTCTTCGTAAGGGACGTATCCCTGTTTCCATCTATTTGGTGAACGGTATCAAACTGCAGGGACAGATCGAATCTTTCGACCAGTATGTCGTTCTGCTTCGCAACACTGTAACTCAGATGGTTTATAAACACGCTATTAGCACTGTTGTTCCGGCTCGCGCCGTACCGCTGGGCAATGAACAGCAGGGAACTGAAGAAGCAGAAACCGTATAGTGGATTATCAATATCAAAAGGGAGACGAGACACCCGGAAAGGTGTGGCTCGTCTCTGTCATTGTGGGCCGCGAAATTCATCGAGACGCGGCACTTGAATTATCAGAATTAGCGACATCCTGCGGCTTCCAAGTTGCAGGTCTGACTGAAGCAAAACGCGATCGTCCGGACCCTAAAACTTTCCTCGGAAGCGGCAAAATCGAAGAAATTAAAAGTGAAGCGCTTGCTAACGGGGCAAAGGCGCTGATTTTTGATGTCGCTTTATCTCCCGCGCAGCAGCGCAACATCGAAAAAGCCGTCGGAATTGAAGTCCTTGATCGGACCAATCTGATTCTGGAAATTTTCCGCCAAAGGGCAAAGACCAGAGAAGGCCGCCTGCAGGTCGAACTTGCTCGACTGACTCACTTGTCGACACGTTTGGTCAGAGGCTGGACGCACTTGGAACGCCAGAGAGGCGGTTTGTCCAAGACCGGCGGTCCTGGTGAAAAGCAGATCGAACTTGACCGTCGAATGATCGCGACGCGCGTCAAAGCGTTAAGAGAACAGCTTAAGAAACTTGAGCGCCAACGCAATACTCAGCGCAAATCTCGTCAAAGAGGCGAGGTGCTGACTGTCGCACTGGTCGGCTATACCAATGCTGGTAAGTCAACGCTCTTTAATCGTCTGACTCGAGGCGGTGTTTACGCGGCCGACCAGTTGTTTGCAACGTTGGATACGACCGCCCGCAGATGCTTTGTCGGCGGAGATGTGGAAGTCGTCTTAAGTGACACCGTGGGCTTTATCCGCGGATTGCCGCACCAGCTGATTGAGGCTTTTAAATCGACACTGGACGAAGCGGCCCAGGCAGACCTTCTGCTCCATGTCGTCGACTCCTCGACGCCGGCCAGAGAAGAACAGATGACGGAAGTCAATAAAGTCTTAGAAGAAATCGGCGCTAAAGATATTCCGCAGCTGCTGGTTTTCAATAAGATCGACCTGGAAGGCAGGAGTCCGTTTATCACTTGTGCCGAGGACGGAACGCCGAAAGCTGTCGGTATCAGCGCCGCAAACGGTGAGGGCATCGATCTTCTCAAAGACGCCATTCGTCAAATAGCAGAAAAAGAGCCGGAAGAGCCCCAAGAGGCTCCCGATAATGAGGACTGGCTCGCTGAATTTGAGCGGTAATTCCTTCGGGGCCTTCTTTGAAAAAGATCGGCCGCGATTAGCTCTTTGTTAAATGTAATAAGTCTTTAATCTTAAAAATATTATTATTTTTCAAGTGCTAAAATTCTCTGCTCTCTTGTCTAACTCACTCGGACAAGTTCCCTATGTCCTGTGATTTTTAAGGAAATATTCGACAATGTCGCTTAATGACCCCCGTTGGGGCCGAAAAGGCTCGGAGGATGATTCCTCCCAGAAAGAAAACGAAATCAAAGAGCCTCCCAAAGAGACTGATGAAGAACCGAGAAAAGCTGAACCGAGCAAAAACGAAATGCCCGGACGCTTTGCTCAGAACAACAATGACGGAGATTTAGAAGAGCTTTGGAAACAGTTCAACGATCGTCTGAACTCGATGTTGGGCACCAAAGGCAATCAAAATCGCAATGCTCAGAAAGAAGAGCCGTCAGCTTCTTCTCAGACACAAAATCAGAAAAACGAAGACTACGACTTCGACGAACCCCCGTTGCGCAAAGACCACGAATTCAAAAATCAGCAGAATTCGTTCGGCAATGGCGGCGGCAATGGAAACGGCGGCGGAAACTCTTTCCCGCAGTTTAAAGTTCCGTCTTCATTCTCCGGCGGAATGGCTGTTTCCGCCATTGTTATCGCTTTGGCCGCTTGGCTCGCTTCCGGTTTCTACATTGTTCCGGAAGGTCAGAACGGCGTCGTGACGACTTTCGGCCGCTACACCGAAAGTACCAACGCCGGTTTCCGCTGGCACCTGCCTTATCCGATTCAGGACGTTGCTTTGGTCGACGTTTCTTCCGTCCGTAAGGCTGAAATCGGTTTGAGAGGCGGTACACAGCGTCTTAAAGAAGCGCTCATGCTGACCGACGACGAGAACATTGTTGACGTGATGTTCAATGTTCAGTATCGAATTAAGCAGGGCAACGGCGCTGAAGAGTTCTTGTTCCGCACCCGCGATCCGATGGGTGCAGTTGTTCAGACTGCCGAGTCCGCCATGCGCGAAGTGGTCGGCCGCAAGAAGATGGACAGCGTTTTGTTCGAGTCCAAGCAGGAAATTGCAGAAGAAGTTAAAAAGCTGATGCAGGAAATGCTGGACCGCTACCACTCAGGTATTCAGGTTCTGTCCGTCGCCATTCAGAATGCTCAGCCGCCTGAACAAGTTCAGGCCGCTTTCAATGATGCCGTTAAGGCCGGTCAGGACCGAGAACGCCAGATTAATGAAGGAGAGGCTTACGCCAACGATGTTGTGCCTAAGGCCCGCGGTCTGGCAGAACGACTTCGTCAGGAGGCTGAAGCTTACAAGTCTCGTGTTGTCTCTCAAGCCGAAGGTGACGCAAACCGCTTCAATCAGGTCTACGCACAGTATGAGAAAGCTCCGAAGGTGACCCGCGACCGTATGTACGTGGACACCATGCAGCAGATCTTCAACAACACGACCAAGGTAATGGTTGACAATAAGTCTTCCAATAACCTGTTGTACCTGCCGTTGGATCAGTTGGCTAAACGAGCTGCTCCGGCACCGGCGCCTGCAGCTGCGGCCGCACCTGTGCAGCCGAACGTTCCTGCTTCATCTGCCCAGCAGACGCATAATCTGCCCGGCGGAGATCAGCCGCCTTTAACACCGGACGCGAGTCAGCCTACTTCCCGTCTTTTATCCCGCACTTTGAGATAAGGACAGAAAGATGAAAAAGTTACTTTCCTTAGTTATTGTTGTTCTCTTTGGCGCCTTGCTCGCGAGAACCTGCCTTTACACGGTCAACGAGCGTGAGTACGCCTTAGTCTTCATGCTCGGTGAATTAAAGAGCGTTGTTTCTACACCGGGTCTGCATGTCAAACTGCCGTCACCGCTTCAGAACGTTGTCTATTTGGACAAACGTATTCTCACAATCGACACGCCCGCAGCGGACTTGGTTCAAACCAGCGAGAAGAAGAACCTGATGATTGATTCCTATGTCAAGTGGCGTATCAATGATCCGCGCCGCTACTGGGTTTCCTTCCAGGGCAGCGAGCGCGCTGCGGACGACCGTATGTCTGCGCTGCTTCGTGACGTGCTTAACCAGGTTGTAAACCGCCGCACAGTAAACGACATCACGTCCAGCGACAGAGCACGCGCAATGGCAGAAATCTCTGAAGCGCTCCAGAAGCGCGTTTCCGACTTAGGTATTGAAGTTGTTGACGTCCGACTCAAGCGAGTTGATTTCACACCGGAAATTTCTGAGTCTGTCTATCGCCGCATGGAAGCCGAACGTAAGCGCGTTGCCAGCGAAGAACGCTCCAAGGGTGCTGCTGAAGCCGAAAAGATCAAGGCTGACGCCGATCGTCAAAGAACCGTTGTTTTGGCCGAAGCTTATCGTGACGCTCAGAACATTAAAGGTTCCGGCGACGCTCAAGCTAACGAACTTTACGCCAAAGCATTTAGCAAAGATCCGGAGTTTGCGAAGTTCTACCGTTCACTGGATGCTTATCGCCAGTCCTTCAATAAACCTCAGGACATGATGGTGGTGGATCCGAGCAGCGAATTCTTCGACTATCTCAAGAATTCCCGCGGTGAAGCTCAAGCCAATAAACAACCATAAATTTTTTGTGATCTAAATCATGAAGGCCTTCTTGTACGTACTGGGTTTCTGCTTTGTACTTGAAGGCCTTTTACCTATGTTGGCTCCTGATTTATGGAAGCGCGCCGTGAGATTTATCTCACGATTTCCTAGCGAGAAAATCCGTTATATCGGGTTAGAAAGTGTAGTCTTAGGGCTGGTGCTCGTTTGGGCCGGTTCATTGCTTTTTTAGAAAGGATCTTTATGTCAGTATGGCTGCTACCTGAAAATATCGCGGATATGCTTCCACGAGAGGCGAGGGCCATAGAGCATCTTAGAAGTTCTTTCCTAAAACTGGTGACAAGCCACGGTTTTGAAGTCGTCCGTCCTCCTCTGGTGGAGTACGTTGACTCTCTTCTGACAGGAACGGGCGGAGATCTGGATCTCAGAACTTTTAAAATCGTCGACCAGGTAACTGGAAAGACGATGGGCATCCGCGCCGATATGACGCCGCAGGTTGCTCGAATCGATGCTCATATTCTCAATCGTTCGGGTGTATCCCGCCTCTGCTATGTTGGAAGCGTTCTCCATGCACGTCCTCTGCATCCTCTTGCTTCGCGCCAGCCGTACTTGGCCGGTGTTGAAATGTTCGGCTCTTCCAGTGTGGAAAGCGAACGTGAAGTGATCTGTTTGGGAATTGAGTCTCTGCGTCAATTCGGTCTTGAAAATATTTTCTTAGATTTAGGCCACACCGGTGTGGTCAAGGCAATTCTGGACAGTGATCCTGCAAGTGAAGCTGTTCAGGACCAAATTCTCTTTGCTTTGAGTCATAAGGACCGCTCTGCACTTGAGGAGCTCAGAGGTGTTCTTAAAGAGAAAACCGTTGATGATTTAATCCGCCTGACGATGCTCTTCGGTTCGGAAGACGTTCTCAATCAAGTTATCGAAGAATTTTCCGATTATCCGGAAATTCCGGAAATTCTGGAAAGCGTCCGCAGACTCGGTCGTGAATCCGGCGCAGATATCGTCAGCTATGATTTCGCTGACGTTGCCGGTTACAACTATCACACCGGCGTGACTTTCAGCGTCAATATTCCCGGCCGTTATCAGCCGATTCTGCGCGGCGGTCGTTACGATGATATCGGTGAGCGTTTCGGACGCAAACGTCCCGCGGTCGGTTTTACGTTATACCTGCGCGAGATTATCGCCGTGATGGACACAAAGCGTCCTTATGCGATCTTGGCGCCCAACAGGCTGGACGATGCCGCTCTGCAGTCCCGCATTCGTGAACTTCGCGAAAACGGCGACATCGTGATTGAAAAACTGCCTGAAGACAATGTTGCTTCGCTGGAAGAATCTTTCCGCTTGGATGAAGAATTAGTTTGTATCAATGGTGCTTGGACGGTAGCGGCCCGTACGTCGAACCGTTAATTTTTTAAGAGGATGAAATGAGTAAAAATGTAGTCGTTGTCGGCGCTCAGTGGGGCGACGAAGGCAAAGGCAAGATCGTTGACTGGCTCACCGAAAGTGTACAAGGCGTTGTCCGTTTCAACGGCGGCCACAATGCAGGCCACACACTCGTGATCAACGGCCAGAAAACGGTTCTTCGTTTGATCCCCTCCGGTGTTATGCATCCTCACGTCAAGTGCTACATCGGTAACGGTGCAGTTGTTAGCCCCGGAGCAATGCTGAAGGAAATCGACGACCTGAAGGCTCACGGAATGGATGCCGAAGATCGTATTTTTGTCTCCGGTCAGTGTCCGCTGGTTCTCCCGTACCACATCGCGCTCGACCACGCTCGTGAAAACGCCTTAGGCGATAAGAAAATCGGTACGACCGGCCGTGGCATCGGGCCGGCCTACGAAGACAAGATCGCTCGCCGCGCTGTCCATGTCAGAGACTTGGCAGAACCGAAAGTCTTTGCAGAAAAAGTTCGTGAAAACTGCAAGCTCATCAACTTCCTGCTGGTGAACTATTACAACAGCGAACCTGTCGACGTCGAAAAGATGATCGAAGATACGCTGGCAATGGCTCCGAGAATTGTTCCGAAGATTCGCGACATTTCTCACATTCTCAACACTAAGATGAAGGAAGGCGAACAGTTCCTGTACGAAGGAGCTCAGGGAACCATGCTCGACATCGACCACGGAACTTATCCGTTCGTCACTTCCAGCAACACCGTTGCAGGCTTTGCCAGCCCCGGATCCGGTGTCGGCCCTCAGAAACTCAATTACATCCTTGGTATCACGAAGGCTTACTGCACACGCGTCGGTTCAGGTCCTTTCCCGACCGAACTCTTTGATGAAGTCGGCAAGACCATTGCTAAGAAAGGAAATGAATTCGGTGCAGTGACCGGTCGTCCCCGCCGCTGCGGCTGGTTCGACGGTGCTGCTCTTCGCCGCGCTGTTGAATGGAACGGCTTAAGCGGTCTGGCTGTGATGAAGCTCGATGTTTTGGATGGCTTTGAAACCGTTCGTTTGGGCGTCGGCTACGAATACAAGGGCGAAAGGATCGACATCATGCCTGTCGGCGCTGAAGAAGTTGCTCAGTGCAAAGTCATTTACGAAGACTTCCCCGGCTGGAAAGAACCGACTTTTGGTATTACAAAGTGGGAAGATTTGCCCGTTAACGCTCAGAAGTATTTAACTCGTCTGTCCGAAGTTGCCGGCTGCCCGATCGCAGTTGTTTCTACCGGCCCGGATCGTGCTCAGACAATTTTGCTTCATAACCCGTTTGAATAATTAGGAATAGGAATGAAAGATCTTCACGTTTCTTGGGAAGAATATCGCCGCCTTATTGAGACTCTGGCTTTTAATGTCTATGACAGCGGCTGGAAGTTTGATTCTTTGCTTTGCTTAGCTCGAGGCGGCCTTCGCCCCGGAGACATCCTCTCTAGAATTTTCGATATGCCGCTGAACATTTTGTCGACCAGCTCCTATAGAGAAGCTGCCGGCACGATTCAGGGAAGTTTGGACATCGGTAAGTACATTGCTTCCAGCCGTCCTGACTCTCTCAAAGGAAGAGTGCTATTGGTCGACGACTTGGTCGATTCCGGACTGACTTTGAAGAAGGTTGTTGAGCACCTTCAGAACAACTATCCGGGCGTGACCGAAGTTCGCACTGCTGTTTTGTGGTGGAAAGGCTGCTCTCAGGTTGAACCTGACTACTATGTCGAATATCTCGGAGATAATCCTTGGATTCACCAGCCGTTCGAAGAGTACGACACAATGCGCCTCGGACAGCTGGTAGCCAAAGTAGAGGGAAAAAGAAAACCCGAATAATGATGGTGTGACAGGGCCTTGAAAACCGTTTGCCTTGAGGATAAATAATTTTGCGGCTTACTGTGCCCGGGTGGCGAAATTGGTAGACGCACTCTTCGCGGGCGTGCTGGTTCGAATCCATTCCCGGGCACCAGACCTACTTGTCATATCCCGTCAAGCCTCTGTTTTACGGGATTTTTTGTTGTCCGTTTTGGCATATCTCGTTATATTCAGGTTTAGATAACGGAAATTTAACGGAAACGCTAACGGAAATTCTCGAGGCGGATATGGCAGGAATAAGAAAAACTCCGTGCGGCACGTATGAAGTTTACGGATACAGACTTCAGGCGGACGGAAACAAACAGCGATTCTCAAAAACATTTAAAACACGTTCTGAGGCAAAACGCTTTGCGGCTGAGTTAGACATTAGCGCAGAAGAACGCTCGTCCTCAATCACTCTGGCCGCGCTGATTGATGAATACATCAGCGAGGTTACTTCTCAGAAACGCTCAAAACGCACTGAAGAAATCCGACTGAGAAGGCTCCAGCGGGACAAACTGGGGACTAAAGCTCTATCGACCTTCACAAAGCGGACGATTGAAAACTACATTGAACGCCGCCTTAACGAGCGCGCTAAAAACAGAGACACGAATGTGCTCCCGTCCACGGTCAATCGGGAGCTGACAATTCTCTCTGACGTTTTTCAATTCGCTATTAAAAACGAGCTCACGGATGTGAATCCATGCAGAGGTGTAGAGAAACCTCGAGAGCCTGAGCACCGTGAGAGAGTTGCTTCAGACGAGGATATAGAGAAACTTTTGCAGGCTAGCGGTTGGGACGGCCACACAGTGCCAAAGAACAAAATGCAACTTGCGGTAGCAGCCTTCCTTTTTAGTTGTCAAACAGGAATGCGAGCAGGGGAGCTTTTAAAGATTGAATATTCTTGGTTAGGTGACAATGTGCTACATGTGCCGGCGGAGGCTACAAAAACATTGTCAAGAAGAGACGTGGCCTTGTCTGCAAGAGCTCGGGAAATTCTTAAATTAGTTATGGAGCTCGAGTATGAACCACGGATTTTTGGCGGACTTAACGATCACAACAGAGATACGTTATTCCGAAAAGTTCGGGATAGAGCCGGCCTTGGACCTGAATATGATTCTCAAAACCGACTAATCAAAGAAGGGCTGAATTTTCATGACGGCCGCGCAACTTTTGCGACTTGGGCCGCCAGCCCTGATCCAGAAACAGGGGCGCCCCGTTTAGATGTCCTGGCGCTTGCTAGACAAACGGGGCACAAAGATTTAAAGATGCTCCAGAGATACTACAGAGCGAGCGCAGAAGAAATTGCTAAGCGGCTGAAATAGCGAGCTTGGCTCGGGCGTGTCTTTTGCTTTCCATGTAATCGTCAATGTCTTTTGTGTACCAACGATCGCGCCCGTTCTCGGAGAATGCGTCAGGCTTAGGGAACTTCGGATCCTTCATTACTTCACGGGCGGCAGAAGAGCCAGGAGCAAAACCGATCCTAACCTCTACTTCTGGACGAGAGAGTGTGAGCTTTGTTGTTTTCTGAATCAGCTTTTCAGCGATCTGGCTGGAGACTTTATCTGCCACCATGCTGGACAATTTGTCATAGTCAATGTCATTCATAGCTAGATACCTTTACTCCGTTATACGCACCATCCGGGCGCGTCATTAGATTCTTTGTTTTGTTCCAGAATTTGATGATTAGTTTTGGGCTGTCTTTAACAATTTCCTCCATTACCGGGAGAAAGAAAGTGACAGCCTCCTGAATCGTTTTGAGTTCTTCTCCGGTCGGAACGTAGAACTTAGCTTTGTTCTTGTATGTCCGGAGATATAACGATGTCAGGCTATCTGAGAGAGCACACTGCAGCTCATTGGAAGAAATCAGATCTTCCTCACTCAAACGATCCTCTCCCAATTCACTAAAGGTCACGCCTGTCAGGTTACTGAAATCGGCCAGAGCTCTCATATCATCTCGATCAAACGTGCCATTAGGCAATTTAAGTTCAACTGAGAATCCGACATTCGTCATCGTGTCGATAATCACATCAATTCGCTCTTCAGAAATGCGCGGAATCTCAATCTTTCGACACGTGAATTTCTTCCGAGGTTTCTTGTTCCTGGGCATTGTCAGAACCTCACGCGGTCATTGATGATCATGTCAGCAAACTCGACGTAGTAATCACAGTCAGGACGAGCGAATCTCACATGAAAACGAAGCGTGTACTTTTTTCTTGACTCATCAGTGATACCTAGCGTTTTGAAAAACAACCAGTAGATTTGCTGTAATTTTTTCTCCGAGTACGGTGCCGTTGTGTCAGCGTGGATGACGATAGTTTTCGCCCAGTCGGGGATTTGAATATTTTCGGTTGTTTGCTTCAGGCTGATTCTAGTAATGTTCATTTTCTTCTTCCTTGATTCTTGATAACTGGCGGTCGGCTTTTTCGTTCATTAGCCGAGTGATTTTTTCGTCATATTTCGGGGACTCAAGCAACAGATATTCCATTTGCCGAGACACTAAGAGAACGTCAGCTATTTCTTCGTCCGTTTTTTCCATAGCCTCAGCTCGTTTTTGAGCGATTGATTCGCCGCCTTCACCGTTCTCTTGTTGAATCATGAGACCGACGTTCTTCAAAGTAGCAGCAGCCAGTTCTGCGCCTTCTTCGGCCAGTTTGATGGCCTGAAGGTCCATGCCGTAATGGTTCGCAATAGCTTGTAGCTTTTCTTGTAAATTCATTTGATGAGTCCTTGTTTTCTAAGCCGTTCTCTGACTTCCCGTTTGATCTTTTCTGATCGTTCGCGCCTTGCCTGTCGTTCTTCCGGTGTTAACGTCAATTCCTTGTAAGCATTGGTGATGGCCTTAGCGGCTGCTTCTCTTGTGATGGGGATTGGTTTCCCGTCGTCTGAGTAGCCTGTAGAGTGAATAAATGGACGCCAGGGATAGTCGTAGCATTCATCCATGTAGACATCAGAGGCTTCGCAAAAATAGGAGTTGAATGTCTGAGCCCAACATGCCATAGGAGGGCTCCAGTAGTTTCTGAACTCAACCCTGATTCGATACTTCCCGACCACCTGTTGGAAGACGGCTTCTGTAAATTCCATTGGTTCTGTCATTGTTTTATCCATAAAAAAAGAGCACCCGGGAAACGGATGCTCTGAGTTTTGATTTGTTCATTTAGTGCGGAACTTCGATAAGGATTGAATCGAAAGGAAGAGACATCTGAACGTCTTTTTGATACTCGTCCATTTTTAAAAGCATCACTTTCTTTTCATCTTTCCATTTGGCGAGAGAAGAGGCGCAGAAACTAATCTGCCGTTTTCGTTCGTCGAACTTTGCCTCCAGTCGTAGGGCCTTTTGGTACGTCGACAGGTTGATGTTCTGTAAAGCCTTTACCGCTGCTTCGAAGGCTTGAGCAAATCTGATTTGATATCGTTCTGCTCTTTTTCCGGATAACTTCATTGCCAAAATATTGAAGCCCGTTTGATTCATTCTGAATGCTGGGGACTCAATAAAGACATCCGGATTTTTAGGATGTGGACGGCTTGTGGTTGTCTCCTGAAAATATAGGAGACATAAAAGCTCCGAATTTCGAGCGATCAGGCCTCTAATAATCTGGAGCAAATTGTCATGACGGTATCCAAAATAATCCGCCACGACAGTTGACAGGACGGTGGGCACGCCATCAATAATTTCTAACGTCGGTGGCGGCAGAGTGGTTAATTCATTCATTTTGTATTCCCAATAAAAAAAGCCCCTCAAATTGAGGGGCGGAATGGTGTTTGTTGGTTTCTTGCCGTAATTGAGTTCTTTAGGTGTGAACTGTCAATGTACTATTGGAACTGTCTTTATAAAGTTGTTCCTTGTTTCGTAGCGGTAGGTTCCTTCTATAGTCGGCTTAGGAATGTTTACTTTAATCCCGTCATAGAAAGGCTTTTCTCTTTTAGCAAGTAGAGCTACATCTCCATAACAGTATTTGTCGTATTCTGAATCACATTCAAAGGCCAAAGCATTACCATCCGGCAAAACTTGAAAGACTCGATACGTTTTTATTTCATCTAACCAAACTGTCTGACCATCGATGACGGTACAACTAGTTAAAGTTAAAAAGCTTATGGGTAGCAGCAAAAGGAGTTTTTTCATTTTCACTGGGTGTTTGAACTGGTGAGAGGCTCATCCTCCTGAAAAAAGTTTAGCGACTTTCATGGCGATCTGTAAAGGAATTCTGATTTAACTGGATGCTTTTTACCTGTTTCTGCAGGTCACGCTGTTCGTCCAAAATCATCTTGAAAGCGAACCGGACATGCTTGCCCAAGAGGTAGAGCTGGTAGGAAAAGCAGGCCACGCAAACGCAGAAACAGCCCAATAAGAAAATGCTTTGAAAAGTTAAGGTCATTGTTTTAGTCCTAGATAGAAAATAAGCTCCTCGGTTTATTTCTTTATTCCCTTCAGAGTCGTTTCAACGGATTCCAGTCGCTTGATAACGTTGCTTAATAATCCGCAAATTCGTTGCGATGAGAAAAAAACAAGTCCGGAAAAACAGGCAATGCTGACGACCAGACACAAAATGTCGAAAACAAGTTCAGTGGTTGAAAAGTTCATTTAAGTACCTAAAGAGAAGAAAGCTCCTCGGTCCTAGAATTGAGATTGTCAAGAAATCAAATCTAAAACCAAGGAGCAAAAGTGGAATTATTTGTTCAAATTTTCATAGCAGTTGCGACGGGTTGTTCTGCAGTATTTATGTACGTAGAACTTTTGAAGAAGCGTCCCTTTGCACGTGCTGATGTTCTTGATCTCTCTGGATCAGAAATAAAAGGCTCTGATGCTGAGCGACTTCAAGCGGAAGGTTATTATCAATTGGTCGTTGAAATTCACGGAGGCCAATCAAACTGCCGAATATCACAGATCGAAATAAAAGGCGGACTCTTGGGAGAACTTCCAATGTTTTCTTTCGGGGAAGCAACTGAAAGCATAGAGTGCACGAGAAAAAAGATAGGCTTGAATATTGACTACGAAGCAGGAGAAAAACGAAACTTGTACTTTGCAGTTAAACCCACAGATAAAGAGAAAGGGACCTTGAAGATAACGCTCACATGTGACTCAATTTTTAGAATCCATACCGAGGCATCCTATCAAATGACCCAATATTTCTGAGTTAGACTCCTTTAAAGCCCTTCGCTTATTTTTTTTCAATTGAGCCTATAAATCTCACCGGCGCCGGTGGAATCCTTCAGGGGAAGCTATTGGCATAAAGGCGAAAATAGTCTTCTCCCGAAGGCTCCAGGTTCTTCCTTCGAAGAAATCAACGTCATAAAAATTGAAGCCCTCGTCCATGTATCTGAAAATGCAGATTTGATCCGGCTGCGGCTTGAACTCCGGATAACCGAACCATCGCTCTTCAGGAAGGTATTCGTTTTCGATGTCGTCGAACAAAGAAGGAGTTTGGTTGTTGCGGTCTTTCCAATATCTTTCATCAGGCGCCGGAGGATATTCACTAAATTTGACCGGCAGGAATCGGAAGAAATGAGTTGTATATGACGATGTTGGGATCGGTTCCAGCACTGAGTAATACGTGATGTCTACCAGATCTTCAAATTTCACGGATCGCTTGATGGACATAACAATCCGATGTTCGGGAATTGAATCTCCTGGGTAATTCTTCCAGCGGTCAACATAACTGATATCTGTCATTTTCAAAGTCCTGCAAAAAGAGGTTCGTTCCGGATGTCCATTAAAGCCTCCAGAGCTTTCCTTTCTCGCTCAGCTTTCTCAGCAGCTCTCTTTTGACACCTGACCCTAAATTCTTCTGCAGAAAAATTCTTCTCGTTTGCACGGAATCGCTTGATGTCTTCGCATAACTTTTTGTCTTCTTCAGACAACTCTGTCGGGACCCCTAGGCTGAGTAAATACCGAACTGCTTCCCCTGGAGTCATGAGGTCGGTAAATTCTTCAGCTCTTTTGTTTAGTTCAGCCTCATCAACCTGAGATTTCCCGGCAAAATATTCTGGCCGTTGCTGAAGTTCTTTCTTCTCAAATTCATCAGCAAACAGTGGAGCTGTCTTTTCAACTCTCGTTTGCATCCTCTTTCTTCTCATGGATGCTCGTTTTTCTTCGTCCATCTTTCTTTTTGGTTTTGGATGCTCGAAGTAGATGCCGATTGCCCATGCGTTGATTCCCCAGTTCGAAGCTATGATCCAAGGAAGTGTCAACTCTTCCTCGAAAGGACTGCTGCATAAAATCTTCGGAAGGCCCGCAGGTCTCGGTTTATATGGATTCCTCCAGGTTACCGTGTACCTGAGATCAGAAACTCTTTGATCTTTCATATCTCACAAAATAAAAAGGCCCTCCGAAGAGGGCACGTTATTTTTCAACTTTGAACGTCACTGGCTCCCAGGCGTCGTATGGAAGATTTTTTTGATCTTCCTCGGAGTATTTGCCTTTATAGAAGTACCCGAAGTCGGTTCCCGGAATTGATAACGTCGCATAGTCATCTCTTTTGATATGGTGCAGAAGCAAGACTTTTCCGTTGTGAGGCTTTATACAAGAATCTAAATTGCACATTCGACATAGAAACAGACTGTGATCCGGATAATCATCAAACGGGATCGGACCCGAGTGAGTCAATGCGATTTCCATTGTTCACTCCTTATTTTCGTCTTCGTAATCTTCATAAGTCCCGATGACATCCTTAGCCTTGAATACTCTTGTGTATTCATCCATGAGCGGCTCTCCTGGCAAGTAAGATCCTGCTTGATCCAAAGCGTCGACCCAACTGTCCAAAAGATCATAAACTTGGTCTTCGAAACGCTCTCTGAGCCGTTTCACGATCTTGATTTGTTCATCTCTATCCATGTTTTCTTTCCTTTTTATAAGGGACTGGTAGTTCTTTGAATCCTTGAATCTGGGCTTGTATTTCTCCAACCCATTCACTGTCACTGCCAACGATTCCCCAACGACCGATTCGAACTTCTGATCTCTCACCGATTTTTACCGTGATGAGGTATTCGCCTTCATCCGGAGGAAGGATTTCCGGATAAGGGTTCCAAGCCTCTTGCTGATAATCTTCGCAGAGAGAAAAGGCGGAAGAGTTGACAACAAAGGTCATCGATAAGAGTGGGTTTATTTCTCTATAAAATCCTATAAGCTCAGGCCACTCACGCCGATCAATGTCTCCACGGAAATTCTCGTCAATCTCTTTTTCGCTGAAGTTTCTTCTGAGAACGTTTGCAACCCTGAGGTCATTTGGTCTCCATTTCATGGCCATATTTGCTCTCCATACCGGTAAGCCCTGTCAAGGCTGTAATCGACATAACAGAATTGGCCCGGATAAGTGAGGCTCCGAGCCACTGCGTTCACCAGTTCCGTTGTTTTCCCGTCGGCCGAAAGACGCATGGCCTTTTTTATGATCTTTGTGGTTCCATCGTCCATAGCTGCAATGACACCGGCACAAATAGGATTGGCTGGAGCAGGTGTTGACATTCTTGATTGTGGACGACAATGCAGAATGAAATCACACCATCTGCAAAGTCCGTCTTTGACACACTGATTGTGGTCTTTCAGGTAGGCAGCGATCTTCACGGCTATAGGTTCGTCCGCAAGAATGTACATCCTGTTTAAAAAGTCCATATAGGACGGCCATTTTTTATCTGTCCGGAAATCATCCCAGCAGGATTTAATTTCAATGCCGCAAAGCTCCATACCGTAGCCAATTCCCAGCACGTCTAGTCGGTGCTCATAACCGTTGCGGTAAGAGATTTCCGTATTCCAAACACCGCCGGAAACAAGATTTTCATTGAAAAATACATCTTTCTCTATCGCTTCTCGAAGTTCGTTACCCGGATGGATACGATATTCAAATGACCTGTGAATTGTGAATTGCGGTATTGCTTTGAAACCACGTTCGCCGAGGTAATTTTGTGCAATTTCGGTTAAAAGCCGTTCTTTTCTACCTCTTTCGGCTTGAGAGATATTGAGGATTTTTTCTTCGCTGTTAGACATCTATTTTTTCCCATCTCATCAATTCGGGGTCAGGAAAAGGAGCGTCAAAATCAAACAACTCACAGCCGTGACCACCAAAAACAAAATCACTGTTTACGTACGTCAGGATTTCATAGAACTGCTCACCAGTTTCTGGATTGTTTAAAAGAACGATTATTTGATCCAGTTCATCAAAATGGTGATTTCGAGGATCGTCAGTGTTTTCAAGTTCTAGTTTCATTTGTTCGTCTCCGGTTGATATGGGGCGGGGAGGGATCTGAATGCAACGATGAGTCTGTCGTCATGGTCCTCCCAGGAGTAATCGATTCCTTCTTCAAACGAGCGTGTAAATGATCGTATAGCTAAATTTCCGTCTTCATCCTGCGTAAGCCACTTTTTCCCGTCAACCGGGGGCGTTACAGTCGGATATGGGTTCCAGTCGTTTTCTTGATACTCAGGAACGAATTCAACTAACTCTTTTTCGACTGTGATAGTTACACACAGACCTTTTTTGTTAACGGTAGATAATCGGAAGTAGTTATATAAATCGGTGTTTTTTTCAAATTCTTCATGAATTTCTTTATCCGTGAAGAATTGATTCACCTTCGCTTTTAATTCAGGGTCTTTAATCTTCCACATCGTTTTTCTCCTATACACAGCCGCCACAGCAGCCGTGAGGTACATTCTCGTTAATCATTTTGAGGAGCTCGGTTTTGTGTTCCAGTAGCTCTGGATGCTCTTTTAATAGAGGCCCGGAGAGATCGTCCCATGGACCCTCTTCAACATGCTCATTCCAGTGATCATCAAACCAAACATCACCGCCAGAGATCATGTCTACATAGCCTGCATATTGTTTGCCGTCTGCCTTAAATGTCAGCTTCCCCGCACACAGGTTTGGAAAGCAGCCGCTGTAATCGATGAATTCGAACTGCATATTGGCCTCAAAAGAGAAGCCCCGCTTTCGCAGGGCTCCTGGTTACTTATTTATCGCTAAATATGTTTTTAGTTCTGGGTCTTTGATTACCCACATAACCTGTTCCTTCTGTTGCGTTCCTGGACGTATTCAATGAGGTGATCTGGAATGAGATAGGAGCCAATTTCAGTAACTGCCATAATGTCCCCAAATTTTTTATTGTAGAGATCGATCAAAGACTGTCTCCTTCTGATTAACAACAGTCTCTCGCAGTTTATGGCGAAGTTGATCTTGTTCCCTTTTGTCCTAGTTTTCAGAATAGGAGGGCAAGCAGAAATCTCTTTCTCCAGCTTGGTTAATTCAGAAAATAATTTGTTTGACTGGAAAATAGCTTGATTCAGTTTTATTTCAAGTTTCACCAGCCTGACAAATTTCAAAACCTTGTCTTTTTCCCAATACTCTTTCTTCCCCAGGAATCGAGATTCTGGAAAGAAAGGGTTCTTTTTTATCTGCCAGAACTTTTTAGCAGGAAGCCCTAAGAGCTTGCAGAATTCATCTTTGTTATAGAGAGGTTGACGTTTATTCTTCATAGTTCTCTCCCAAGCCCTGCACTTGCAGGGCTCTTGGTTTAATGAATTGAGAAGGGAATACAGATCCTGATCATCGAGTACGCCTAGACTTATTTTCCAAAATCCTTCATTGGTTTTGACCAGTTTGCCGATTGCTGTGTCGTCTAATTTCACGACATACGATTTTTTGCCTTTAGATTGGAAATTAATTTCGCTCATAGTGTGATCTCTTGGGGACAAGTTGTCCCTATGAATAACTCTTTCCTTTAGCGGCTCGCATGCCTTCCAAATGCTCAAACAGCTTTATGACGCGTTTGACTTCTTCCTCAGCATCGAGTGGACAAGAAAAGTATTGGTTGTTTAGATGAGAGAATAAAAAGGCTCCAAGGTCTTTACCGTCAGACAGTGCGTAAAGGCTGTATTCCAGACAGAACGTAAATCCAAGGTCTCCGTAGTCTTTGATGAAGCCGATAACAAGGTTGTAACGTAGTTTTTTGCTTCTATACTCGACTCGAACCTTCCCATCAATAAGTTTGAATTTGAGTCCCATTTATTCCTCTTTTAGCTGCCAGTTGGTCGTATGCGGCCCTAAATGTTGAGTACCAGTCGGAGTATTTGTCAGCCAAGAAACGATCTCCGTTTTTTGACATATTCAGTTCAGAGGCATTCATCAGAGCTAGCATGCACTCTTCGAAAAATCTCAGGATGTGCTGGTGCAGTTCTTCTGTAATCTGATAGATGAATTCCCGCCGTTCATTGCTGAAATATTCCTCGGATTCAACACCTTTTTCGATGATTCTTAGGATTCCGTTTGCCTGGATGAAATCCGCAGGGCTGAGCGGATGATCTTCGCCAAAATCAATGGAGAACGCGGAGTACATGAGATCTAGGTCGTCTTTGTTGTATTCGAATCGTTTCATCTCAGTGGGTATGAAAATAGACCGTTTCTGTCGTACCAAGCACGCACGTAGTGCTTTGCTTCTTTTAAGGTTTTGAACTCTCTGATTGGAGGAGCCCAATTTGCAAAGGAAATGCATTTCCAGCTTTTGCGCTTCCTAAACAGAAATCCGCATAAGATGCCACAATAAAAAAGTCGGTATATCGTCGGGCGTACCGGACAGAATTTCTCAAAACTAACTGTTTGCATATTGTTTGGGCCCCTCGTCGGGGCCTCCCTTATTGATTTACTTGTGCTCTTCGGTCTGCTGCTGAGGTTCCTGTTCGATGACTTCGGCGTCCTGAATGTCCTTGAAATCGTCAACAGAAACGGCATTGATGTCGATGACATCTGTCGGGTCGATCTTTTCCCCGGCTTCTCGTTTCGCGTCAACATTAGCCACCTGCAGGGCTTCTATGGAAACTGGTAGGTATTTGAAGAGGCGTCTGATGACTGTTTTCAGGGCCATCTGTTCAAAATACGTGTTCCAGATGTTCTTTGACTTAGCCTTGGTTTTGACAGCCTCAACCTCGGCGCGAGACATGACCTCGAACTGGTATCCGCCACCGCGCAGGTTTGCGACCGCGTAGACAAACGTGATCGGTTTTTTGATGCGGTCGGCTTCGACGCTTGGAACGTGGTGGATGTCCGGATGAAGACCGAGTTGATAGTTGAAATCGTCACCTTCGTGGACAGCAAAAGCTGAGAGGGACAAAACTTGTCCGGAGCGCCGGGCCAAATCAATCATTCCGCGGTAGCCCAAGATCAATTGGCATTGGTTGCCATAGGGAACCAGGTAGGCTTGTCCGAGAGCTGAGCCAGGTTCAAGACCAAGCTGAGCAGACTGCATGACCGCTCCGAGGAACGAGGCCGGTGTGGTGTTGAGAAGGGATGGCGTTTTACGCAATTCGGTCGCGGCAATTCTTGCCATGCGATCAGCGCTCAGATGTTTCGGAACAGCCAAGGCCAGTTGTTTTTTGAACTGGTCGGACAGAACCTGCTGGACGATTGCCGGAGCTTTTGTCTTTGGTTTGGCGACTGGAGCAGAAGGGGCGCCGACAGCGGCGGCGAGTTGGTCAGATGTAGACATAATTTAATTCCTATGAAAAAGCCCCTCGAACTGGAGGGGCTTTGGTTGATTAAGAGTTACGAGAAATAAGCCAGAGGCAAAAATAAAGCCCGCTTGTGCAGGCTTGGAGGGAATTTGGCTCGGTTGATCCGGCTCAACCGAGAAAGCCTTTTCTTGTTGCACCGTACTGTAGTGCTCGAAGCGAATATTACACAAAACCGCTCCTTTTATCAGTAGAAACCCTGCCCATTTTGTGTAGCCAGAAACTAAAAGGTTACGCGCACACACGCATAACGCGAGTTGTGCTTTCTTTCAGATAGTCAAAGTAATCATTCAGGTGTTCTTGCTTGAAGGAGTCTGAGTCGAAGCGCTTGGATGTCTGGGTTTTGTAGGTGAGGACTTTCTTGCCGTCCAAGGTCAAAATTTCGTTGTCTTTCATGTCGATCGCGATCTTTGCCTTAACCGCGTCTTGCTGCTTCTTGAGCTCTTTAATTTCGCCATTAAGACGAGCATATTCGCCGTAGTTAATAGCCAGATCACCTTGAGCTTCGATAGCTTTACCATTAGATCTCCCGTAGAGCTTTAGAACGTCCTCAATGTTTATCGGTTCCGGAGGCGTTTTAGTTAGAACATAGTTGTTCCAGAATGCAGAGCATTTTTCTTTGATGACTTGGAATACATCCGGACGAGCATCGATCCAGTACATTCTGAAATCGGAACCACCGATTAAGACAGCCAGATACATACCACGAAGCCGCAGAATTCCGCAATACCACTGAATTTGAGTTTCGTAGTAAAGCGGGATCACATGCTCGGTCCTGAGGTTGTTCTGTTTGATCTCCAGCTCCTGAGAAGGTCCCCAGAGATCCGCGGTGAAGGCGTTAGCAGTTTTTGCTTCAAAGGCCACATCCGTGTTGATGATGCGCTCAACTCCGGTGATATCGGCATACTTCTCAATTTCTTCGACCTTCAGGAGCGGTCGAATTTTTTTTGCAATCTCCGGATTGATAATCGCTCGGTCGATGTTTGCGATTGCCCAAGGAGTTTCCGGATCTGCGAACTGGTGAGAAACCTTTTGAACTCTCTTGCCGGTGCGTAGCTGAAATTCTTTTGCGACCGTATCTTCGAGAACGGTTCCCCAGTAAGCAGGCTCGGACATTTCTTTATCTTCAGAAAGCCCGAGCTTGTCGTTCCAAACGTCCAGCGGCGTCTTCCACGGATTCAGCCCAAGAACCGCTGCAACGTCCGATCCGCCGATACCCGTACGCCGACCCTCTAACCAGGCGGCTCTTTGTTCGTTAGTCATTTTTTCGGATTCCTATCAATACTTTGCTCTGCGCAACCCTCTTTTCTTTGTTTTTTGCGTAGTACTCGTGATTCAGTTCTCGGTTGCGCTGTTTTTTACGCTCTGCGTCAGTAATTACCGCCATTCGTTTTCCTTCAAAAATTCGTCAAACACGGGCTCAATCTCAGGATGTCGTTCATCTTCACCCTCTTCAGCAAGTTGGTTGATCCTTTCATCGCAATATCGCGGGATGTACTCTTCAAAGAACTTTTCGAGGAGCCGTTCATATTCAGCTTGCCGTTTTTCTTCCTGCCAGCTCATTTGCCAGAGATCTCCTGGCCCGGGGCATGTTCTCGGAGTTACATGCATAGCAGCCACCTCTGAAAGGCATCGGCGCCGAGGACTAAGGTCAACGTGCCGAAAAACAGGGCGAAGGCGATCAGAGCGCAGAGGAAACATGCGAGATCGTCCTCTAACAGATCATCAAATTTTTTATTCATGACAACCTCGAGATTGGGGTGAACCTGCGATCAGTAATCTATATATGCGATCTCAAACCAGGACCTTTGCCCAATTACTGATTATTCCCGCTTGAAGTACCTCTCAATCGACAAACGAGGGGACGGAGGCCGGGCAAAAATTTCCCTTTCGCAGGTTCAAAACTGTAAAAACCGCCAGCTCAAGAAGGAAAACTGGCGGGGCAGAGGAGAGAAACTTTTAATTTTTAACGTCCGGGTAGATGTCCTTATCAATCGCTTCCATTCCAAGGTCAGAGATGAAATCCGCTGCATACTCTTTGAAGATGGCTTTGACTTCTCTCTGAGCTTCAGCAGTCTGGACAACGTGGCCGAGATCAAGTGTTATCTCCTTCTTGCCATTGAGCAGGGCAGATACAACAGCGCGCTCTGCATACGCAAGAGCATCAGTGAGACAGGTTGCAGAACCCCTTTCCGTCAAGATGTCATCAACAACTTCGTCAAAAATCTGTTTTTGCTCGTCCGGTAATAAGATCATTTTTCTCTCCTATAAAACCATGTAAAAAAGACCACATTCAAAAGCTCCCCTCAGCGCAAAAATTGGAACTAAAAAATTGGTAAAAGCCTGGGGAGCTTATGAAGATGGTCTGAACTTGTACGTTTTTTGAACAAGTTGGGATTTAAAGGCAACAAAAAGGCCGCCGAAGCGGGCTATCGAAGTATTCGGAAATTCCTAATAGTTCGAAAATTGATTAGAACGGATGCGATTCGTAAGAAGTCAAACAGGCCTCTAATTTCTTCATGGCTTCTTCTTTAGTGTCAAACTCTTCTTTTAATTGATGATAGAGAGAGAGGACACTGGCGACTTCGCTATTCCATCTGCGGAAATTCGTAAAAATCCATTTTTTTCTTTCTGTGCGAACAAGAAGGCAGATTTCTTCGTTTTTATAGTGACAAACCGAGCGAGAATCTAAAGTAACGAAATTTGGAAGAATTGCTCCTTCGTTTCGTTTAAATCGTTTTAACAACTCCTCAAGTGCAAATTTAGCTTCACCGAGACTGAGAAACCTTTCCCAACTTAAATTAAAAATTAAATAGCTTTGAAGTCTCTTGTCTTTGATCGCAAAGAAATCAATGAAACCAAAATCAGAATGCGAACCACAAAGCAGGCAAACGTTTTCGCCTTTATATTGAACTTCGTAGAATCCCGGAAACTTTTCGATGTACTTAACTCTCATGTTTTTTCTCCAACTAAAAAAAAACAAAAGCGCCCTCCAGCGTGTTAACCGTCTCTAAAAAAGGAGAAGAGGCCGGAAGACGCTTTTGTTTGCGCTCTACAGTTTCTCTTGCGAGAGCGCTTAGCTCACCCAGTTCACGAGACTGGGACGCCCGAGTTTCTGTTCTTGGTTTTGATTTCCTCTTCTGGTTAGCTTCTCGGGACCTCAACGCAGGTTTCCTGTTCTTGATACTGCGTGCATCTCAAATGCCTTTATTTGTCAGAGGTCTCTAGCTGAAAAGTGTTTCGTGGCTACCGTTTGCCTTACTCATTCACTTCACTGACTGCTGGTGTTCGATTGTCTGTCTTCGCGTGACCAGCACCGCCCGCACTTGGCCGTTTCGAATTTTTTCGCTCACAGGTTCTGCTTCTGTCTGCTGCGTCGGCGTTTAGTTCTCCATGGCGCCGATTCTGAAATTGTTTACCTTAGAGGAACATCGTCTTGTCCTATAAATTTGATAAGCAAATATTACCATATAGGTAATAAAATATGCAATCAATTAGGTTAGATTTTTGTTACCAAGACGATAAGAATCTTTGAGTTGAAAATTTGTTGTTTTTTGGGGACAAAAAAAAGACCGCCGAAGCGGTCTGCGCGATCAAGCAAATGGAGCTATAACAACTTTCGTGTAACGACTACATCAACAAAATTCAATGGCAAAATTGGGTAAGTCCATGGGCTTCTATATTTTTTGAAGTCTTCAAAAAGCTCTTCTTCTCCTTCAAATAAAACTCTGACTGTGGCTTTACATTCTCCTAATTGAGAAGCAGCCAGCTCATCCGCGTAATGAAAAGTCCGTCTCCAAAGCATGTCAAGAAATAGGCGGAAAATTTGTTCTTTTGTCGGATTCTCTAAATTTACATATAAGTAAACAGGCCGAGGAACTACTTCCATTTCCTTTAGGATGGGATACCAAAAACTCCATTCGTCCCATGTCCAATCGCTGTTTTTAATCAATTCCGGGATAGGACTTTTCTTATCTGTTAACGCTCTAACATTCAAGTCTTTCCCAAGAATTTGCAAAATTTTTCGTTTAAGCTCCGCTTTTTGCTCCTTATTGAACCCCTTTAAATGAGTTAATGAAAGATCAATAACAAAACTGAAATGCCGTTTGGTTGGTACGCTTCCGTTTACTTTTTTCTTTTTCGAATAAATATCCTTATATGTTAGGACCTCGGGGATAGGTTCTTCGTACCGCTCTATGACTTCCGGTTTGTTGCTCTGGGCAGAATCGACATTGTTTGGGGATAAAAAGGATTTCAATAAATTGAACAACCCCATACCATCTCCTTTAAAGAAAAAATACGAGAAAAACAAAAAGCCAACTAATCGTATCTTTTTAGGTTCATTGAATTAACAACCCGTCCCAGGACTTGGAGTCTAAATTCAACCTCCTTAAGCGGTATTTCGAACGGCCTGTAGAGAGAGTTGTCGGAAATAAAGAGAACGGCCCCAGGGATGCGCTGAACGCGTTTCACGTAGAGGTCTCCATCAACGAGAACGCAGAAAACACCGTCCCGTTTAAGATCTCTGTCTTGACGGTCAACCACAATTAAATCGCCATTTCTAAATGTTGGCTCCATGGAGTCACCAGAAGCGGTTATGAGTTCGTACCCTTGCTCTCTAATCTTGCTAATGTTTTCTTGGAACCAAGGACGTGAGACCTGAATTTGTTCAACGAAGGCATCATCCTCGTAGTTCTGGACGCCAGCTGACCCGCAGCAGGCTTGGATGTTGATTCTTTTCAAGTTGATGATATTGTCATCTGGCCAGTCGTCCGGAGTGTGGTTGGTATCCATCCAGCCATAACTGAGACCTAATTTTTCTTCGATGTCACGGGCAAGCTTATCGCCCATTTCGTAAAACGTTCCATTTCCTCTATCAGATCGGTTCCTTATCTGTCCGAGCGAAGGATGATTTCGTTTCCTGCCCAACTGTTCGTTTAGCTCCGCAAGGGAGCCAGCTCTGCTAACGAGCGTGTTTAAGTTGTCTCGACGAATTTCAGCAACTGTTTTCATAGTTATCTCCTTAGGCACAGATTACCAAATTGATAATTGACACTTACCAATTAGATAATGATAAAATCTAACCAAATAGGTAATGGTGGTTTTTATGAAACTTGCTGAATTTTTTGAATTGACTGGAGCACCGTCTAAGAAGGCATTGGCCGATTATTTAGGTGTTCCGGCCTCAAATATTTCAAATTGGATTAGGAATGAACGTCCTATTCCTTCCCGTCACTGCGCAAAAATCGAACAGTTCACGAAAGGTGCAGTGAAGATGGAAGAGCTCCGGCCTGATTTTCCTTGGGATGATGCAAAGAGAGTTATTGCCGATCGGATTTCTTCCGTTTGAATAGGAGCGCTAAAAAATGCGTAAATATTCGAGCATCACACCAAAATTCTGGATAGGGAAGACTGGTCGGAAACTAAGAGGCGATATTTCGGCCAAATTGGTGGCGGCTTATCTGCTCTCTTGTCCGAACAATGACATGACCGGAGTCTTTTATTGTCCTCTGTGTCAAATCTCAGCAGAAACTGGACTTCCGTTAGAAGCCCCTTCGGTGCCCCTTCCAAGCCCCTTCCAAGGCCATTTAAAGGGTATTCGAGAGGCTTTGGAGACCCTTCAAAGGGAGGATTTCGCCATTTACGACTATGAAAGCGAGTATGTGTTCGTCAAAAAGATGGCGCTATTTCAGATTGCTCCGGAATTAAAGCCAACAGACAAAAGAGTAACGGGCATTAAGACGGCAATTGAATCCATGCCGGAAAACTTTAAGTACCTGTTTATTAAAGAATATAACGAGCGCTTTAACCTTGGGTTCAAGGATATTCCGGCCCCTGATTTCAAAGAGTTCTGTAACCAAACACAGGAAGAAAATAAGACCTTTGAAAGCCCCTTAGAAGCCCCTTCTAAGGCCCTCCGAAGCCAAGAACAAGAACAAGAACAAGAACAAGAAACATATACACGCACCGAAAAGAGCGAAAAACAGTCGGCAGTTGCAGAAAATTTCGCGGGGCGTGAGTGTGAAAAACCAGTTTCTCTAAAAACTGAAGCCATTGAGGAAGAACTTCCGCTTGAAGAGCAGGAGGCAAGTGTTTCCAAAAAGGAAATAGTTGAACCGAAGCCAAAAAAGGAAGTCAAGACACAACGCCTCCAGAAACCTGAGGAATTGACTGACGAGTTTTGGCAGGACTTTTTGGCTTATCGAAAGCAAAAGAAGGCGCCGGTAACGGAAAGAGTGGTTTCGCTTCTTCGTAAGGAAGCTAAAACCGCCGGCTGGAAATTGGAAGAGGTCATCAATGAAATGATGGTCCGCAACTGGACAGGGTTCAAGGCCGATTGGGTTAAAGACGATTGGAAAGATCCAAATGCTCATTGGGTCTCTGCTTCTGAATACAACAAAGAACTTCCTCCAGTCACGTATTCAACTGGTGCTAGATCTAAGTTCGTAGAGAAACTTCATGCCGGCATGAGTGCCTACGACATCAAAGACCTTCCCAACAATAAGGAGCAGAGATGATGTTTGCCGCTGCTGCCGTTGTTCGAGACGATCAGGGTAGAACGTTTTACGAGCATCCGGACGCATTTACGACTACCCAGTTGGTCTTTTTCCCTCGCCTGACTGACAGTGAGCTGGCTCTCTATCAGGCTGATGCGATCTACGAAGATGAAATTGAGGTGTTGCCTAGAAGGCGACCACAAGTTCCGACGGTGTTGTTTTCGTTCTGCGATGAGCCAAATCACATTAAGGCCGAATTTCTCCGAGGAAAGATTGTTCTGATCGACTTTATCGATGTCGACGATACGCCCGAACTCAGAGAAACCGTCCGTCGTTGGATGCTTGAAATTCCTAAAGCTCTACCAGCTGCCGTCATCGTTTCGGTGATGTTCAAAAACAAACAACTGATTGCGTGGAAATTTGACTATGAATCCAAAAAATACAAGCGTTTCGCCTGAGCTTGATGGCTATTGGGGCGATCCGACGGGCGGGGCAGAAATAGAAACTTCTCTGTCTGAATACGAGAGTAGGGCTTACAAGCCCCCTGAGTTTTTCATCAACAAGGACGTTCTTGAGTTTAAGAACGACTTCCAGAACTATCTGGACGCGAAGAAGACTCATGTTGCCAAGTTCACGCTTCCCTTCACGCAAACCAATGAAGGCTGCATCGGTCGACCGATCGATTTTGAATTTCGACCCGGAGAACTGACGGTGTTGGCTGGCGAAAACGGTTCCGGAAAATCTCTGCTGCTTGGGCAGATCGGACTTCACCTCATTTCATGCGGAGCTTCTCTCTACATTGCTTCCTTTGAAATGGCTCCGGTACGGACGATCGAAAGAATGCTCATGCAGACTGTCTGCAGCACTGAGAAACGGATGATTGAAGAGCCTGACGTTGACCTCTTCTTCAAACAATTCGCCTCAAGAATGCGAATTTGTGACCTTCAGAGAAAGGTTTCTCCGGACGAACTTTTGCGCCTTCTTGATTCCGCCGTCCGAGACTACAGGTCAGACATCCTCTTTGTTGACTCTCTGATGATGTGTGTCAGAGACGATATGGACAAGAAGGAAACTGATTACGTGATGACAAAACTGGTTGAGTTTGCTCGGACCAACAATGTCCACATTGTTGTTGTGGCTCATTGCCGTAAGCGCGGGGATGCCAGCTCAAAAACTTACTCCGTCTTTGATTCTGCTTCAAAAGATTCAATCAAAGGGAGCTCCAACATCACGAACATTGCCTTCAATGTCTTTGTCTTGGCTCGTGATTTCTCCAAGGTTCAAAAGAAGGCAGAAGGAAAAGATGTCGACGACACCAAGCCTGATTTTGTTTTGAACCTGTGTAAGCAGAGAAATGGAGCTTGGGAGGGGTTCATCAAGCTTTGGAGAGACAACGCCAGTCTGAATTTCTGCACGTCTTGGACGCGTGTTCCAGTGAGGCCATGGCTGGATTTAACAAAGTCAGAGCCGGCGCCAGAACCCTACTTTTAGGAGGTTTTATGTCAGAGAGTGCATGGCAGTTGCTGATGATCATTTTGGCGCCGGCGGTGTTCATCAATCTGGTGCTGTTCGGATTGCTGGTGAGGGCGGCGCTTGAAATCCGAGGGGAGAAAAAGAATGCGAGTTGACAGGATCAAGGAAGTTGAAGTCCTACGTTTTACTGCTGAGGAATATCAACAAATCTACGGGGAATCAATATCTGAGTGGTTCAATTGGGTTAATGAATGTGCTGACCCAGATGAAGTCAGGAAGGCGACTCTTAAGGCCTGGGGTTTGCTGAAGCGCAATTCTGATTTAACCGGTGAACAGTCGGTCAGGGAGGAATGGCAGTATGAGCTTTGATTTCAGGAGCTTTGTTCTATCTCTCGGTTGCATCGGTGGGATCCTCTACTTAGCAGATATTTTCTGGTTTGCATGGAGTGGGTCGAACATAGATTACTGCATGGCCTGGGTTGTCGGAATCTTTATCGGAGCCGTTATCGGCTCAATCAGGTGGCGAACATGACTGGGTGCTGCCTCTACTGCATTCATGCTCAGGCCTTCTGGACAGGTCCAGACGGAAAGAAGCATCTTCCTCCAAAACAGTCCTTTGGGGACATGAACATCTACTGCCACCATCCGGATAAAGGTGCTGGCATCGAGTGCTATCCGATCTCCTTTGCTCGATGCACAGTATTTGAACAAGCGGGAGACGAGCAAATTCAACGCAGGAGAGACTTCTTCTCACAGTTTGAACGTTGGCCTTCGCACGCTCAGATCATCGCTCAACGGAACTCTAATGTTCTGGAAACAGCATCAAAGAATTCAACCAAACAACACAAACACAATTAGGAGGGATAAATGAAAAGGTTTTTACAAGCAAAAGGCAGGTTAAAAGTAGGAGAAATGAACCGAACCGAGGCCGCTTATCGGGACTACTTGGAACAACAGAAAAACGCCGGGTTAATCCTCAAATATTGGTTCGAGCGCTTCACGTGGAAGATTGCCTCAAACCGATGCTCATACACGCCTGATTTTTTGGTCATGCGTCCGGATAAAACGCTAGAACTGCATGAGGTTAAGGGTTCTTTGAGGATCTTCCAAGAAGATGCAAAGGTGAAATGCAAAGTCTGTGCCGATGAGTGCCCGATTCCGCTGTTTGTCGTTACGCCGAAACCGAAGAAAGAGGGAGGGGGTTGGAATGTTCAGGCATTTTAACGTTGAAGCATTTGTTTTCTGGTGGCTCAATTCTGTGATGGCAATCTTCGCCCTTCTTTGGGTCGCTAAGAAGATTGCGGATTTTTTGGAGCACCGCGACAAGCTCAGGAAAAAGTTGGATTTCTTTGGGTTATCGGCCATCGGAATTATTTATCTCTACTGCACGTTTAGTTACTTGAGGACTCTTGGATGACAGAAACAGAACAAAAACTCATTGATGATCTCAGACCTCGTTTGGACAACTGGCGCCGTGCATACCGTGACCGTGTTGTCAAAAATGTCTCAATTGCCTACGCGGTAGAGAGAGCGCTCGCATTGACAAGAAACAAGACTGATTTTTCAGAGGACTACACAGAGGATGATGGCAACAGCGGCATGAAGGCCCGCGAAGTCGACATGAAGGATGCCGATTTGCTTAACTTCACGTGGCAAAACATGGCAACACCCGAAACGGAGGTGTTATCCATTGGAACCCATGGCCTCAATGTAAGGACGGCGAAGTTCATTGTGCTGTTGTACACCTTCGCATCAGTGCATTCTCTCGACAGGGCCAGAAGAAAAATTTGGCGGATAAGGCCTAAGGAGTTAGACGCTTGGACAACCGACGCTTTGTTATTCTTTGCGTTGAAACTGCGGTACTTCGAACAAATCGGAAATAAAAGAGGGAAAAATGCGTCTTGATTGGAACTTGATAAGAACGATCCTCGCCCACGTTGAGGCTGAGACGATTAAAGAATTTTTAGAGGATGCGGATAGTATTTCCCAGTGGAAAGAGGGTCAGTTGCTTTCAGAACGCTTAGAGTCGAGGCAAAATCCGGCTCAAGTGGTCGTCTTGAGACATATCAAGCTTTTAAGCTCCGCCAACTATGTTGAAAACATCGAAATTAAAGAGAGCGCGGATGGCTTCTTTAGCTTTGCGTACACGGGAGAACCGAGTTTGACGTTTGAAGGGTACTCTCTCCTTGAATCTCTTCGGACCGATAATTTCATAGGGAAACTAAAGAAATACGCGAAAGAAAAAGGCGTTCCGTTGACGATTGAAAACGTTATTGAGCTGGCAAAAATTGCATTGCCGGCCTTGATCAAAATGGATTAAAAACGGGGCGAGATTGATTACAGAGCTGTTTGGTGTATAGTGATTACAAGACAATTTCAAGCTGTGTATCAGCCGCCCGATTTTTTGGCTTAATCAGAGAAGGTTCCTTGCGGAGGAACCGGTGTGTCCGAAGAGAACGAGACACAGAGCGTTAAGCCAGGCGAATATGAGAGCTCCGATTTCGGGGCTTTTTGTTTTTCGGCCGTTCGCTCAATCTTCGATTGTCCTCCCGTACTCCAAAATCGAATTATTAAAGAACAGGCGGACGGCCAATATTCTCAGCGGTTTCATTGACCTCAATGATTATCGACAACCGCCAGCCTCTCGGTGGGCTCAAGCACCGAGCCATTTACAACATCCAGCAAGCCTAGATTCCCAACGGGAAGATGCTCACTCCGCTGGATTTCTAATTCTCCTGACGAGAATGTCGGAGAAAACCGCCTTAACAAACTATCTCCTTGGGGTTGGTTGGAGTGCGCTCGGCTGAAAGATGTCGGGCGCACCTTTTTTAAGCTATGAAAGAATCTGAACTCAAAATTCTTTACAGGCCGGTCAATGACCTGATTCCGTATGCAAACAATGCCCGGACGCATTCTGAGGAACAGGTGAATCAAATCGCCAGTTCGATCAAGGAATTTGGGTTCAACAATCCTATCCTTGTGGATGAACAGGGCGGAGTGATTGCCGGACATGGACGCTTGAAGGCGGCCAAAAAACTTGGGCTTAAGGTTGTCCCGACCATCGAACTAAGCGGATTATCCGATCCGCAGAAGAAGGCCTTTATCCTCGCAGACAATCGAATTGCTCTTAATTCTGGTTGGGATATTGATCTCTTGAGAATTGAGCTGCAGGAATTGCAGGATACAGATTTGGCGCCGGTCACTGGGTTCTCCGACGAAGAGTTGAATGCTTTGTTGTGTGGAACTACCGAACCCGCAGAGGAAGAACCGGAAAAAGAGGAGCCCGAGGCAGACCGCTTTAATCTGACGCTCTCAATTCCGATCGAATACAAAGAGCAGGTTCAGGATTTTGTTAAGAGTTTCGGACCTGAGGATTTAATTCAGAAGATCATCGATGTGACCAGTTAACCAAAAGAAGGTTGAAGGCATGGAAGAAAAAGTTCAAAAGAAGCGGACTCGTCCACGCATTCAGATTGATCTGGAGAAGGTTGAACAACTGGCTCAGGTTTGTGACAACGAGGAAGAGATTGCTCTCGCGCTCGGGATTAGTTATCGAACCTTGAGAAATCGAAAAAAAGATTTTGCCAATTTTGCCACCGCCATAAAAAAGGGAAAGGCTAAGGCCAACGCCTTTGTTGGCGGAAAGTTGATGGCTCTCATTCGAGAGGGAAATCCGGCAGCGACCATTTTTTACATGAAAAGCCGCTGTGGGTGGAAAGAGACCGACAGGAAGGAGATCACTGGAAAAGACGGTGAACCGGTCAAGGTCGATAAAGTTAACCAGCTGGATCTAAGCAAGTTGTCATTAGAACAGCTTGATGCGCTGGAGGGTATTGTGAATGCGGCTTCCAACGATACAGGAGATCAGACTAGCTAAGGCTCGTAAATCGCTCGCATATTTCACTACGTACACTAAACCTGATTACCTAATGGGGTGGGTTCATCGTGAGATATGCGCCGCGCTTGATGATTTTTTACAGGCTGTCGCCGATAAGAAATCTCCTCGGTTGATTATTACCATGCCTCCGAGAAGCGGTAAAAGTGAGTTAGTTTCCCGCCGTTTCCCTGCCTATTCCTTCGGGCGTTTTCCCGATCTTCAAATAATCGCTACGTCTTACAGCTCAGATTTATCACAGCGTTTTAATCGTGACGTTCAGCGGATTATCGATGATGAAAAATATCAAGAGATATTCCCCGAAACGACGCTAAATGGTTCGCGAGTCCGGACGGACTCGCGAGGGTCGTACATTCGGACATCCGATTTATTTGAGATTGTCGGTTATGCCGGCGCCTATCGCTCATGCGGCGTCGGAGGCGGTATTACGGGCCAAGGCGCAGACTGCCTACTCATTGATGACCCCGTGAAAGATCGCGCGGAAGCGAATAGTGCCACGGTGCGACAGTCTATTTGGGACTGGTACACATCTACGGCGTATACGCGCTTATCACCGGGCGGTGGTGTGATCGTCATGGCTACGAGGTGGCACTTAGATGATCTCATTGGGCGCCTCATTGAAAACATGGAGAACGGACAGGGCGATACTTTTACGGTCATCAACTATCCTGCGATTGCTGAGCATGATGAAATTCATAGGCGGAAAGGCGAGGCGCTGCATCCTGAGCGTTATTCGTTAGATCAGCTTAAAAAGATTCAGAAAACAGTCGGTTCGAGAGATTGGGCTGCACTGTATCAGCAGCATCCGGTTCCCGATGGCGGTGCTTTATTCAAGCTCGAGTGGTTTAGAAGATGGACAGCAACAAGCCTTCCGCCAGAGTTTGACCATACGCTCATGTCGTGGGATATGACGTTCAAGGATTCCAAAAACTCCGACTATGTGGTCGGTCAAGTGTGGGGCAAAAAAGGACCGAATTTTTACCTGCTTGATCAAGTACGGGGCCAATGGGATTTTGTGAAGACAAAAGAGATGGTCCGAGTTCTTGCCCATAAGTGGCCGCGTGTTGTCCGGAAGCTGGTTGAAGATAAGGCGAACGGATCGGCGGTGATCTCTGAGCTGAAATCTACGGTTTCGGGATTTGTTCCGATAACGCCCACTGAATCGAAAGAGGCCCGGGCATCGTCCGTCACTCCTTATTTTGAGGCAGGGAATGTTTTTATTCCGGAAGACAGTGCAGCGCCTTGGGTGCCGCATTACGTCAGTGAGTTGCTTGAGTTTCCTGCAGGTTCTCACGATGACCAGGTGGACAGCACAACTCAGGCATTGAACTATTTCCGCAACGGCTCAGGCGTCATTCTGACCCGAGAGCAGATGCAGCAGGCACGTTTTAGATTTTGAAAATCATGAATCAACTGGACGAAAACAAACGCCGAAAGATCAATCAAGAGATCCTCGACGCGGCAGGCTCTCGCTTCGTGCCTCCTAGAACATCGTTCTCTTCGGAAGATGCTAAAGCGCTCTTTTATCCTCCGATCACTTTGAACACCAAAGAGCCGGAGAAAGAGGAGTCTCGCTTCACGAACGATGCCGCGATTGGCTCGAGTTTCAACGCGTACTATGCATCTTTGACACAGCACGCTTTGGACCTAGGACAGTTCCCGATGACATCGTTTGTCGGTTACGGTGTCCTTCAGAATATCGCCCAAAACGGCATGATCCGCACCTGTATTCAGACTGTCGCGGATGATATGTGCCGGGAATGGATTCAGGTAGAGGGCGGTGAAGACGAATCGGCGGATAACGTTAAGCAGCTCCAAGATCTGCAGGAGAACAAGTATCGACTGAGACGGCTTTTTAATGAAGCCCTGAGCCTCGTCGGCTTCATGGGAGGATGCTTCATTTTCGTTGACACAGGAGTCGAAGGAGAGGCTCTAAAGCTCCCTCTTAATTTCTCTGACAAATCAGCAGAACTGGTTGGCGAGGATAAGTCGGTCAAATTTATTGTCATTGATCCGGTAAATGTCTCGCCTGGTTTTTACAACGCCAACCAGCCGCTCAAAGATGATTACCTTAAGCCAAAGTCTTGGTTTGTTTTTGGGCAAGAGGTGCATGCATCTCGTCTTATTCGACTGGTTGACAATGAGCCCCCTTTACTTCTGAGGCCAGCCTATAACTTCCTTGGAATCCCACAGGCTCAGATCTTATGGGACTATGTGCTGCACTGGAACAAGGCCAGAGAAACGGGCGTCAGCATTCTGGAGAAACTCAACCTCACGGTATTCAAAACAAATTTTGCTGAGGCTTTTGAAGCTGGCGGGATTGAGCAGTTAGACGCGAAGATGATGCTCTTACAGCGTTATCGCTCTAATGAGGCCATTTTTGCCTGTGATTCTTCCGAGGATCTGCAGAACATCACACTGACGATCTCAGGAGTTGAAGGCATTATTCGTCAAGCTCTGGAATTCATTGCGGCCATTAACCGTACACCGGCGGTCAAGCTGCTCGGAATCTCTCCGAGCGGTTTCAACGCTACCGGTCAGAGCGACATCCGGAATTACTACGACCATATCAAATCAAAACAAGAGCTCAATCGAGACGCAATTCAAACTGTCTTGAAAGCTATCCAGTTGGTGGAATTTGGACACGTTGATCAGTCCATTACATTCAAATTCAACGAACTTGGAGAGGCAGATGCCGCGGCCACAGCAATCACGGCCAAGACGAAGGTCGACATGTTGGCTGTTCTGCAGGACCGCAATGTTCTGAGTGCTGAAGAGGTCCGTGAGTTTGTCCGACGCGATTCCGATATGGGTTTGGACTTCATTCCGGAAGAATTGCCGGAAGGGATGGAGGGAGAGCTCATGACCGATGATCCCAGTCAGCAGAATGAGCTGATGAACAACTTCCTGAAACAGCGCTCGGCCGAGAACGTGGCGCCGGCGCCGAAGGTTGATGAAGACAAAGCTGGAGAGATTTTCTAATGAAGACTGCTCGTGCTGTTCAGCCGAATCTAGGCAGACAGGCAAAGTTCAAAAAGAAGCTCGACACCTTCTTGCGGTCCTTTAGAAATAGGATTCTCAACGAGATTCTCCTTTATCTGTCCGATGCTGGAGGATTGACCGAGGACGCTTCCTTAACGTTCCGTCCGGACGATCCTCTCGATCGCGCACGGCTGCGGAATATCAAGGAACGAATTAACCGCTTGGTTCTTCGTGATCCGGATAGATTCCGTCGCAATGTTGATGACTTCATAGCCCGTAACATGGGCAACTGGATAAGAACGGCGGATCGGGAAACACGCCAGATTGCTGAGTGGTACGTGAAAAACCTTGCCGCCGATGTCTCGACAGCTCAAAAGGCATCGCTCAAGGCGGCGGGCATTCCTGATTCCGTTTTTGCTTATGAGATGAGGCAGACGCGCAAGCACTTCTTCATCACGCCTCAGGCAATAAATGAACTACCGGGAATGGTCGCCGACACGACGAGCCTCATCAGCAACATCACAACATCCGAGCTGACAAATATTCGCTCTGCCTTTATGGATGCTTACGAAGGTCATGGCACGTATTCGCAGATTGTGGAAGCCCTTGGACGATCTTCTTCATTTACGGCTCAACGAGCTCAGCGTGTGGCAATTGACCAAACGCTGAAACTGAATCAGCAGATTCAGCAGGCCAACTGCAAAGGTTTAGGGATTACTCGCGGGGTTTGGATTCATGTCCCTGGCAAGTACACCAGTCGAGAAAGCCACATTGAGATGAACGGAAAAGAGTTTGATCTTTCTAAAGGCCTGTACGACAAGGAGGTCGGTCGGAACGTGATGCCCGGTGAGCTTTATTGGTGCAGATGCCAGTTCAGAAGCATCCTTCCGGATTAAACATTTTCGAGGTTATTACTGTGGGAAATCTAAAACGCACGGTTGCAATTGATTCTGTGAGTGTTCGATCTGTGGACGACAACGGTTTCCTCCATGTCCAAAAGTCTCCGCTGACAAGAGTTCAAGTTGCTCCGTATTACGGGAAAGAGATTGCAGGCTGGCGAGAGCTCGGATTAGACCCTGAAAAGATCTATCACGCCTATCGACCGCCTGAAGAACTTAGTTCTCCCGAAACTATTCAATCAATTAACGGTATCCCGATTCATCTGGAGCATCACGATGATCACGGAGCCCCCGAGAACAAACAAACCCGTGTGGGTACTACCGGAACGGACGGAGCTTTTGAGGCTCCGTTTTTAGTTAACTCTCTACATATTTACGACCAGGACGCACGCAGCAGGATCGAGGACGGTTCAATGCGTGAGTTGAGCCTGGCATATACGTTCGAGCCCGACTTCACGCCGGGAGAGACACCTGATGGAGAGAAATACGACTATGTGCAACGCCGGATCAGAGCGAACCATCTGGCGCTTGTGGAAACTGGGCGCGCTGGGCCTGAGGTAAGAGTTCGCGATTCTAATAAGGACTTTCTCAATATGGAAAAAGATGACGCTGTTGAGCAGGCTGAAGTGACGTTAGCAAAGGCGATTATCGATTTGCATTCCGTTGATCCCAACGGAAAAATCGTTGACGGCGCTCAAGATGATGACAAAGACGCGATGATTCAAAAAATCATCGAAGGACTGAAGGCAAAAGGCCTGACGGACGAAGAAGCTGAAAAGCTTAAGACAACTCTGTCTGACCTGGCTTACTCTCAGGCTACAGGAGACGAAGATCCCAAGCCTGATGATCAAAAAGAGGCACAGGACGACGATCCGGAGCTCGATGAAAAAATGAAGGATCCGAACTTCAAGGCTGGTTTTGAAGCTGGCGTCCTTTATGGCGAAAAACGTGAGAAGGACGATCCTAAACGCCTCGATTCTGATCACGAACGCGAAGGCGAAGAACGCTATCTCGAAAAAGAAGCAGAAGATGCACTGAAATCCTGTGGTCTTGATGAAGCTTCTGAAGAAGAGAAGAAGGCTTTTGCTGCCGGATTGAATTACGCCCAGAAGAAAGATGAAGGCGCACAAGATGAGGATCCGAAACCTGATGATGGCAAAGAAGAAAAGAGTTCTGCCTCTGACTCCATGAAGATTCTCCGAAACGCCATCTACTCTGAACTGGCCGCAATCGAAGAAGTCAAGCCGGTGTTAGGTGTTATCCGTGCAGGATCCTATGACTCCGCAGGTTCCATCTATGTGGCAGCACTCAAGAAACTCGGTTTGAAAAACATCCCCGCATCCGAAGCTCGTTCTGCGTATCGCGCCTACATGCAGGGTCGAAAGGCCTTAGCTGGTGCGAAAGACTCCGGCGCCAAGGTGACCGAGAAGCCGACTGCCGTCAGCGCAATTTTGAACAATGTTAAATAAATAGGAGATTTTTTGATGCTTCAAAAATCTGTAGGTCTCTATCCTGCTATCGGTATTCCAGGACAGCAGGTTGCATTCAATCAGGCCGTCTACACGCCTCAGAACTACTTGTCTGACGGTACTGTCCAGTGCGGTGGTTTTGCGTTTGCTGTAGCCGCCTCCACAACCGGAACAGCCGTGAAATTCCCAATCGCATCCTTGAAGGGCTCTGCAGGGGCCAAACCGATCGGTTTTGTTGAGCGCACGTTCACAGCGTCCATCGAGCTGGGCACAGATACTCCGGACATTTATCCGAAAGGGGCTGAGCTGACGATTGCCGTTCGAGGTGACTACTACATCGTCGCACCTGCGGCAGCAACCATCGGTCAAGCTGTTCTCTGTGATCCGACCACTGGCGCCATCACATTTGGTGCTGCCGGCGCCGCAAATGACACCGGTTGGACAGTTCA
>ERZ860508.315-NODE-315-length-42208-cov-9.993927_pt1 | contig 42208 bp, 35 predicted proteins | sample MGYA00509976_ERZ860508 | MGnify/ENA primary metagenome ERZ860508 (study PRJEB30046, sample SAMN00715242) | human gut metagenome | study: EMG produced TPA metagenomics assembly of the A metagenome-wide association study of gut microbiota in type 2...
AGGAAGGCCCTGCACTGGGCGTTGCTATCCTTGCCATGGTAGCGGCAGGCATTTATGCGTCCGTTCCCGAGGCTTGCGAGCAGATCTGCGGCGTTGATAAGGTACAGGAGCCGATCACCGAAAATGTTCCTGTTTATGAGAAGTTTTTCAGACTGTATGACAAGGTTTATCCGGCTGTAAAGGAGCAGATGAAAGAGCTTGCGGAGATGTGAGAGGTATGAGCGAAAAATTTACAGTAATGCGGTTCTTTGGAGATCATATGATACTTCAAAGTGCAACAGAGAACTGTGTTCACGGAAAGTCACCTTCCGATGAAAAGATAACACTTACTGTTTCAGGGAGCAGCGGCGTTGAAAGGGTATTATCTGCCGTTTCAAATGAAAACGGGGAATATGAAATAATTATTCCCCCATATCCGCCTTCATTTGAAAGCTACACATTGACTTTTTCCTGCGGCGGCGAGAAGATAGTATTTTCCGATGTTCTTTTTGGTGAGCTTTATCACATAAGCGGTCAGTCAAATATGGAGCTGCCAATTTTTCGTACCATTGACCCCTTAGACCCCAAAATTCCCAAAGGCAGCAGGTTTATAAGAGAATTTCGTGTGCCCGTTGTGTGCTGCTTCGGAAAAGACGAGGAATATGACGATTTTCAGGGCGGCGAGTGGAAATACGCCCTGGGAAATGACATTCTGAATATGAGTGCGGCAGGATATTATTTTTCCGAAAAGCTTTCGGAAAAGCTCGATGTTCCCATCGGACTTGTGAACACCTCTGCGGGAGGTTCTCCCGTTGAAGCGAGAATGCCATACGGAATGCTTATGGAGCTGGGAGGCTATGAGGAGTTCCTTGCCCGCTGCACTGTTCAGGGTTATGAAAAAAATACGGCTGAGGCTGACAGGGCAAAGTACGCAAAATGGTGTGCAGAGCTTGAAAAAAAGGACAGTGTTTCGGGGAATATTTTTACTTCTCCTCCCGAATTTACAAAATGCCGTATTCCTTTCTATTTCAGAGATGACCCCATGCTTTCAAATTTCTGCGGTAGGATATGGTTCAGAAAAAACTTTGTAATTTCCGATGATATGGATATTTCAGGTGCGGTGCTTGTTCTCGGTGCAATGATAGATGCTGACGAGGTGTTTGTTAACGGGGGTTCGGTTGGTTCAACAGGCTATATGTATCCGCCGAGAATTTATCCCGTTCCCGAGGGAGTACTGCGTAGAGGTGAAAATACCCTGCATATCCGTCTTGAAGTAAGACAGGGCAGGGGAGGATTCGTTGAGGGTAAAAATTACTGTCTGAAGCTTGGAGATAAGCTCATTGATCTTTCGGGTGAATGGGAATACGCTGTGGCTGCAAGGGGTGAATATATTTCTCCCGATGTATTCTTTCAAGGACTGCCGCTTTCAATGTATGGCTTACTTACCGCTCCCGCTTTCGGCATAAAATTCAAGGGACTGATATGGTATCAGGGCGAATCCAATGACAGTGCTCCCGAAAGATATTATGAGCTGTTCAAAGCATTTGTGAATATGTACAGGGAACGCTGCGGCTATGAAATTCCCGTGATTTTTACACAGCTCTGCAATTTTGATGACCCTGTTCGGTGCGTTGTACCGCTGTCATGGGCACAGGTAAGAGAGCAGCAGCTAAAATGTCTTGATATTCCCGAAACTGCTATGGCAGTGACAATAGACATAGGGGAATCAAACGATCTTCACCCTATCAATAAGCGTGATGTGGGACGAAGGCTTGCACTCTGCGCAGAGCGGCTCATATATAAGGACGACCTTGTTCCCGAGGACATTTTCCCCCTCAGTGCAGAGCTTATTGAGGACGGCAGGATACTGCTGTCATTTACAGATACCAAAGCTGTCAGAATGGTAAACGACCCGCCGAAGCATTTTGAGCTTATTACTTTAGAGGGAGAAATTCTCCGTCCCTCAGCAAGGCTTACGGATAATGGCTTAGAGCTTCGTTATAAGAGTGAGAATGCTCCTGTTTTACTCAGATATGCCTGGGAAAACGACCCTGTCAAGCCCGATCTTTTCATCAATACGGGGCTTCCCGTAACTCCGTTCAGGCTGCCCGTAATTCAGAAAACATTATGGAAAGAGTACTTTATCGGAAGCGGTATCTTTGTCCGTGAATATTATCCCCTGCATCAGGATAATAAATGTGCCGTTATTCTGAGCCACGGCTACAATCAGAATCTTGAAAGCACCTCCGATATTGCCGCAGCCCTTGCCGAAAGAGGTATCAGGGCATATGTCTTTGATTTCTGCGGCGGGGGATTTGGTTCAAAAAGCATTGGCAGCGGAATTGATATGAGCGTCTCCACGGAAATATCCGATCTGGAAGTTGTGATCGATTATATAAAGAACAACGTATTCCCCGAAAAGCTCTTTTTGTACGGTGAAAGTCAGGGCGGCTTTGTTTCGGCTCTCACAGGGGCAAAGAGAAAGGATATTTCGGGTCTGGTTCTTTTGTATCCTGCGTTCTGTATTCCCGATCAGTGGCTGGGAAGGAATCCTTCAAAAATGACCAAACCCTTTGAATTTATGGGATTTACCATTTCAAAAAAATATTATGACGGTGTTCCCCGATATGATGTTTTTGAAAAGCTCGGAGAATACACCGCCCCCGTTCTTATTATGCACGGCACTTCGGACAGCGTGGTAAATGTTGGCTACGCAAAGAAGGCAGTCAAAGCCTTAAAAAACGCTGAGCTTATCCTGTATGAGGGTGAAGATCACGGCTTTTCCGAAAAGGCACGAAAAAAGGAAATTAATGATATATCGGAATTTTTAAATAAGATAATTCTTCTGTGAGGAGGTATTAAAAATGAATAACTATGAACACCGCAAGGCAAGAAAAAATATCATAATTACTGATGTTGACGGAAAGCCTGCTTCGGGCAGGCAGGTAATTGTTAAGCTTGAAAACCACAAGTTTTTATTCGGTTGGGGTGCATTTGATGTTTTGGCTTACACAGATGCCGATACAGACGAGAAGAAGGAGCTTTTTGCTCCCCGTGCAAAGCGGTGGGAGGAGCTTTTCAATTACGGCACACTTCCTTTTTACTGGGGACAGTACGAGCCTTCCGAGGGTGATGTAAGACAGGACAGAATGATGAAATGCGTTGACCGTATTGTTAAGGACGGAGCAAAGGTAAAGGGACACCCTCTTTGCTGGCATACTGTCTGCGCTGACTGGCTATTAAAGTACAGCGATGAGGAAATTATGCAGAAGCAGCTTGACCGAATTACTCGTGAGGTGAGTGCTTTCAAGGGTAAGGTAGGACTTTGGGACGTTATCAACGAAACTGTTATTATGCCCGATTTTGACAGGTATGACAATGCTGTTACAAGACTTTGCAGACATTACGGAAGAATACCCCTTATCAAATCCGTATTTGCTGCGGCAAAGGCTGCCGACCCCCACGCTGTCCTTCTTATAAACGATTTTAACACCTCCGAGGCATATGCTCATGTAATTGAGGAATGTCTTGAAGCAGGAGTTCCCATTGACGCTATCGGCATTCAGTCTCATCAGCACCAAGGGTATTGGGGCGCAGAAAAGCTTGAAAATGTGCTTCGCCGTTTTGAGCGTTTCGGTCTGCCTATCCATTTTACGGAAAACACACTTATTTCGGGAAAGCCTATGCCTCCCGAGATAGTTGACCTGAACGATTTTCAGCCCGAAAGCTGGGATTCGCTGCCCGAATACGAGGAGCAGCAGAAAAATCAGCTTGAGGAAATGTACCGTATTTTATTTGCTCACCCCCTTGTGGAGGCGGTCACAGGCTGGGACCTGACTGACGGCGGCTGGCTCAATGCTCCAAGCGGTATTCTGAGAAGAGACGGTTCTCCCAAGCCCTCTTATGAAATGCTCACGGGTCTTATCAAAAAAGAATGGTCTACCGAGTATTCGACTGTGACCGATGATAACGGCTGTTTTGAGCTTTGCGGCTTCAAGGGAGAGTATTCCGTTACAGTTGACGGAAGGAAATATACCCTTATGAACAACGGCAATGACATCGAGGAAGGCTTACAGTTATCTGAGAGGTAAATGCTATGGATATGCTTTATGACTGCTGGCTTGCTTACGGCAAGGACAGTTCGATGCAATGGGCGGAAAAATTTCTTTCAAGGATATGCGTACTCTCATGCGGCAGGGAAATAAGCTCTGCCGCAAAGGAGCTTGAAAGGGCATACAAACGGCTTACGGGAAAAACTTCCGAAAGGATATCCGAGCCTTTTTCGGGAGGGTGCTTTATCCTTCGGAAAAATGAAAGCCTCGGTGAAGACGGCTACAAAATAACCGTTTCAGATGACAATATCACCGTTGAGGGAGGCAACGAAAACGGCGTTCTTTACGGCGTTTTCAGGTTTCTTATACTCGCCTCTGCGGGATATTTGCCCGAAAGCCTTAACCTTACCGAAAAGCCCTTTTTTCCTCTTAGAATGATAGATCAGTGGGACAATGCCGACGGTACGGTGGAAAGAGGTTATTCGGGAACTTCCTTTTTTTATGAAAACGGCAGACCTGTTTCGGATATGAAAAGGCTGACCGATTATGCAAGACTTCTTTCCTCTGTGGGGATAAATTCCATATGCATTAATAATGTTAATGTGCATAAGAACGAGACATATTTTATCACAGAGAAATTCCTTCCGGATATTGCAAAGATCGCAGACGCTTTCGCCGATTACGGCATAAAGCTGTATCTCAGCGTGAATTTTGCCGCTCCGATGGAAATTGGCGGACTGTCCACAGCCGACCCGTTAGATGAAAGGGTAATAAGCTGGTGGAAATGCAGTGCGGAAAATATTTACAGCCACATTCCCGATTTCGGAGGATTTCTTGTGAAAGCCGATTCGGAAAACCGTCCCGGACCCCATTCCTACGGCAGAGATCACGCTGAGGGTGCAAATATGCTTGCGGCTGCCTTAAAGCCCTATGGCGGCAAGGTGATATGGCGGTGCTTTGTGTATAACTGCCATGTTGACTGGAGAGACAGATCTTCAGACAGGGCAAAGGCGGCTTATGACTGTTTTAAGCCACTGGACGGAAAATTCTCTGACAATGCTTATATCCAGATCAAAAACGGACCAATGGATTTTCAGATCCGTGAAGCGGTCTCGCCACTTTTCGGGGCAATGCCCCATACAAACTGTCTGTGCGAATTTCAGATAGCTCAGGAATACACAGGACAGCAGATAGACCTTTGTTACCTTGTTCCTATGTGGAAGGAATGTCTCGATTTTGATACATATCATGGCGGTGAAGGTTCGCTTGTTAGCAAAAATGTTCTGGGAGCGGCAGGAGTTTCAAATGTGGGCAGCGATCCTTGCTGGACAGGGAATCCTCTTGCAGGGGCTAATCTATACGGCTACGGCAGACTGATCTTTGACCCCGAACTTTCGGCTGAGCAAATAGCGGAAGAATGGGTAAGGGCGGCGGTCACCACCGATAACGAAACGGCTGATATCATATGCCGAATGCTTTTGTCATCAAGGGACATTTACGAAAGCTACACCTCGCCATTGGGGGTGGGCTGGATGGTTACTCCTCATTATCATTACGGGGTGGACGTTGACGGGTACGAGTATTCCCCTTGGGGAACCTATCATTACTCCGACAGAAACGGTATGGGCGCAGACAGGACAAAAGCCACGGGAACGGGATATACAGCACAATATGCTCCACATAATGAAGAGATGTATGAAAACCCTGACACCTGTCCCGGGGAATTGCTCTTGTTTTTCCATCATCTTCCTTATACCTATATGCTTAAAAGCGGAAAGACTCTGATACAGCATATCTATGACAGCCATTTTGACGGCGCACAAAAGGCTGAGGAGCTTCTTCTGAAATGGAAGTCCCTTAAAGAGAAGCTGCCCGAGGATATTTACCGAGAAGCGGAGAGCCGATTTGAAAAACAGCTTCAAAACAGCAGGCAGTGGCGAGATGTGATAAACACATATTTCTATCGAAAATCGGGAATAGATGATATTCACAGCAGAAAAATTTACAGTTGATATTTGCACAAAATATAGAAAGAAAAGCACAATAATCGGCAGGAAAAAATAATATGAAAAGTTTATAATATTATTAATAAAAGTTCCTTCACGAAAAAAATAGGTAATATATGAAAGGATATGATATTATGAAGCTTTTTATTGACACTGCAAATGTTGATGATATCCGCTGGGCAAATGACCTTGGTGTTATCTGCGGCGTTACCACAAATCCCTCACTTATTGCAAAGGAAGGCCGTGTTTTTGAGGAGGTAGTAAAGGAGATAACCACTATAGTTGACGGTCCTATTTCTGCCGAGGTTATCTCTCTTGAGGCTGATAAAATGGTTGAGGAGGCACTTCCGCTTGCCGCAATACATAAGAACATCGTTATCAAGCTTCCAATGTGCGAGGAGGGTCTTAAAGCCTGCAAAATGCTTACCGCAAAGGGAATAAAGACTAACGTCACCCTGATTTTTTCCGCTGCACAGGCAATGCTTGCCGCAAACGCAGGTGCTACCTATGTATCTCCCTTCCTTGGCAGACTTGATGATATTGGTATGGAGGGGCTGAAGCTCATTGAGGAGATCGTTCAGATATTCAGCGCTCAGTGTATCGATACCAAAATTATTGCTGCATCAATAAGAAATCCCATCCACGTTACCGCTTGTGCAGGACTTGGCTGTGATATTGCAACAGTTCCGGCTAATGTTATCCGACAGATGATAAAGCACCCAATGACCGACAACGGTATTGAACGCTTCCTCAAGGACTGGGAAGGGGCTAAATCTAAATAAAGCGTAATACAATTATGCTTCTCTTGTAAATGCACCAAAAATGACTTTAAGTACCCAGATTATGGGGTCTTAAACTTGATTTTAAAAATTTCCGGAATAGAAGCAAGGAATTTTTCAACAAAATCGTTTATCTACTGTTCGGAAATAGTTAAAACTTCATTAGCTGTACTTATGAATAACTCCATTAGAAGATTAAAAGCCTGTACTAAACTAATATCAGTAAGCTCATCAGTGCAGCACATGAAAAGCTCACCCATTGAGCGTGGATCATCAGATTCACGCTCAATGGGTGAGCTTCATATATCTTGTTAACACAATAGCTGTATGTGCTGTCATGGCATCATAGGATAGAGATCTGCATTCTTTTGAAAGACGCAGATAACTTTTATACTAATCACCAATAAAACTATAGACAAAAAATCATCGCATAATCCATATACGCAAGATTATGCTCAATTTTTTGTATAGTTTTTAATTGGTGCTTAGTATTGTTCTTTTTCAATTACGATAAAAGAGCAATTTTTGACGAGCTATAAAACAATAATTGATTAGTCAATTCGTGAAAAATGTGCTATAATATTATAAGAATAAATTATATTTTTTATGATAAGTGAATAAAAGTGCTAAATCAATTAAAGTAAAATCAATGCAATAATACATTTTGAAGCTCCCGAGGTAAATGGATCTCCTCTCTGCACTTATTCTTTCAGGCTGCGCAGCTTCTCAGGCTAATCCGCAGGAAACATTTGCAGAAAGCCTGCATTTGACGGAATGATCGAAGTCGTTAAAAATCAGGAATAACCTAATTTAGCAAATTTAACAAATTTATAATATGGAGGTATTTTTATGAAAAACTTTAAAAGGACAGTAGCAGGAATATCCGCACTTACGTTCGCTCTGGGTCTTACAGCCTGCGGCGGCGGAGATACAGCTACTACTGCACCGGGCGGCAATGATGCTTCAGCTACACAGGCTGCAGATGCTACCACCACAGCCGCAACCACTACTGTTACCATGGCAAGTGAGGACGCAGAGGCAGTTAGCGGTGCAACCGCACTTCTCCGTGACGAAGAGCTTGAAAACAAGACTATCAAGTTCCTCAGCCACTGGGATATCAACCCCGCTGAAGGCGTATCTGTTCCCGTACAGCTCGGTATGTTCCAGGAAAAGTACGGCGGAAAGGTCGAGTGGATCCCCACCACATGGGAAACTCGTTACTCCGATCTCAGCACCCTCGTTCTGGGCGGCTCAGGCGTTGACTTCTTCCCCCGTGACGAAGAATCTCTTCCTAAGGGCGTAATCAGCGGAATGTTCCAGCCTGTTGATGATTACATTGATCTTGACAGCGAGCTTTGGTCTGATGTTGCGGTAGCTATGGATAAGTACAACTTCAACGGAAGGCACTATGCTCTTATCTCCAGCGTTTCCGCAGATGCTGTTGTTCTTTACAACAAGCAGACCATTGATGAATACGGCTTTGACGATCCCTGGGAGCTTTACGAGGAAGGCAAGTGGAACTGGGATACATTCTCTAATATGCTCCAGACATTTATTGAAAGTGATCCCGATAATAATGTAGGTCTTGACGGCTGGTGGTCTGAGCTTGCTCTCTACCGTTCCGGCGGAGAGGCTTTCATTGAAGCTGAGGACGGAAATATTATCGTTAATATGAACAGTGAAAAGATCGAGCGTGCAATGAACAATATGCTTAATCTTTATAACAAGGGCCTTGTTATGGACAAGAGTCTTTACGATTGGAATGAGCAGCCCCAGTTCATGGGTGAAGGCAGAGAACTGTTCTATATCACAGGTTCATGGGCTGTCAGAAATCCTCCCGAATTCTGGTCCACAAATATCCCTGCCGAGAATCTCGGTATGGCTCCCGTTCCCAATTCTGCTGATGCAGAACATCCCTGGCAGGCAGCTGTACTTGACGGCTTCTGTATGACAAAGGGTGCTCAGAATCCTCTCGGTGTTGCTCTTTATGTTGAGTGCGGACTTGCTGCTGCTGTTGATGAGGGCGCAAGAGAAGTTAACGATAAGCAGTGCCGTGAAGAATTCAAGTGGCCTCAGGATGTTATCGATCATCTTTATGAGATAAACGACCTTGCTCGTCAGTACCCTGTTGTTGACCTTGCAGGCGGTATGTCAACTGAGATCGAAAGCCTCACCACATCCAATGCAAACAAGAGCGTTGGTCTTAACGCAGCTCTCCACGGTGTTGAGTGGGCTACCACAAGAGAAGAGCTTTCCGGTGCCCTTGATGTTCTCGTTGCAGAGGTTGTTGATGGACTCGAAAAGGCTCAGAACGAATAAGCTCTGAATCAAAAATAAAATAATAATGTGAATTGCCGCAAAGCCTTGCAGATAAAAGTCTTTGCGGCAAGTTATTATATAAGAACCTGTCTTCACAAGTGTATGCGCACGTCTTTTCGGCAAATTTTGCCTTAGACTGCGTTATACTAATCACCAATAAAACTATAGACAAAAAATCGTCGCATAATCCATATACGCAAGATTATGCTCGATTTTTTGTATAGTTTTTAATTGGTTCTTAGTATTAAAAATCCTTGCCGGGCGGCAAGCCCGCCTGCGGATTTTTGCCTTGTCTTAGACAAAATTATGCTCGAAAATCCGCACACATTTCTTGTGAAGACAGGTTCTAAACGATATACGGAAGGTGAATCGTTTTGAAAAATGAAAAAATAAATCCGATCATATCTCTCGATTATCCCGACCCCGATGTTATAAGGGTGGGCGATACATACTATATGGTCTCTACTACAATGCATTTCTTCCCTTGCTGTGAAATTCTCCGTTCCTATGATCTTGTAAACTGGGAACACGCCGTATATGTCTGCGATACCCTTGATAATACTCCCGCTCAGAGACTGGAGGAGGGAAATATTTACGGTCAGGGAATGTGGGCAGCTTGTATAAGATACAATAACGGAAAATATTATGTCTGCTTCTCCTGCAATGATACTCACAAAACATATCTTTACACCTCAGAGGATATTTACGGCAAATGGGAAAAAAGCACCATTGAGGGGTTTTATCATGACTGCTCACTTCTCTTTGATGATGACGGACGGGTCTATATTGTTTACGGAAACAGGGAGATATGGCTCACAGAGCTGAGTGATGACCTATCCGCTCCGAAAAAGAATGGCTTGCACAGAAGAATAGTATTTGACAAGGACAATAAAGTGCTCGGATACGAAGGCTCTCACATTTACAAGATAAACGGTAGATATTACGTTTTCTTTATTCATTCCCGCCCCGACAGATGGCTGCGCTGTGAGGCTTGCTTTTCATCAGACAGCCTTGAAGGGGAATTTGCAGGGGGAGACTGCCTTGAGGATACTATGGGTTACTGCGGTCAGGGAGTTGCCCAGGGTGGTATTGTCGATACCCCCGACGGTAAATGGTATGCCATTCTCTTTCAGGACAGAGGGGCAGTGGGCAGGATACCCGTTCTCATACCTGTTTCATGGGATAATGACCGACCGATCTTCGGAGAAAATGGTAAAATACCCGAAAGCTTTGAGATACCAACCGCCAAAGCGGGATATTGCTATGCCCCGCTGACCTCCTCCGACGATTTTAAAGGGGAAAAGCTTTCTCCATGCTGGCAGTTTAATCATCAGCCGGATAAGGAATACTATTCTCTTAACCCACAGAAGGGCTGCTACAGAATTACCTCGGGAAGGCTGTGCAGTGATATTCTCCATGCGAAAAACACATTGACTCAACGTATGACCTACCCTCGCTGCACTGCGATCGTAACTATCAACACAAAGGGACTGAAAAACGGCGACGCTGCGGGAATATGCGCTTTACAGGGCTGCTATGCGTGGATAGGAGCGTCTGTGCGGGACGGTGCAAAGTTCATTGAAATGGACTCTATGAGAGAGGACGGCACTGTAATAACAGAAAGCATTCCCCTTGATGCCGATTTTCTCACCGTGGGAATATCCGCCGATTTTGAGAACATGAAGGACGAGGCAGTGCTTTTCTATATTGAAAACGGTGAAAGAAAACAGCTTGGCGGCAAGCACAAATTATATTTTAAGCTTGATCATTTTACAGGCTGCAGAGCGGGACTGTTTGTGTATTCAACCGAATCAGCGGGAGGATATGCCGAATTTTCGGAATTTGTAATGAAATGAGCAAAAAATGGAGCGTGATTTTTTTCTCACGCTCCATAAAATTTGGAAGTATATTTTTATTTTAAAAATCAGATACGTTCATTTCATAAACACAAATTCGATCATCTCGAAAAGGCTTCTGTTCTTGAAATAATCAGCAGTCCAGCCGTGATAATCCGTTGATATCTTAAAATAAACAGCGTGTCTGCCCGTAACAGCTTTGACGATCGTTTTAACGATACCGCTGCCCTGACCGATATCACAGACTCCGATCTCCTCATCATCGGCGAATATGTGCATATGACAGTTACAGCCTGTTCCGTTGATCTTAGCGGCAAATTCCATTGTTTTGCTTGAAAAGTCCTCACCAAAATCAAAATACTTGTAGCCGATAACATCACCGTCGTGAATGTTCATTATTACCCGTTCAAACAGATTCTTTTCGGTAATAAAGGAGCTTCCTTTAAGAACGCAGGCAATATCCGCAGGAGTGATCTCATAGGGGTTAAGGCTGTCTGCAAATCCCAGAGATGTGGGTTCAACAGGTGGGATAGTACCGTCGGGAAGGATTTCGATCCTTTCAACGCAGCCACGTCTTGACATGATAGTACCGTTTGTCATTCTGTGATAGAAAACATACCACTGACCGTTTATGCAGGCAACAGAACCGTGATCGTTTCCGCCGGGGTAATCCACTCCGCTGTCGATAATATATCCCCTGTATGTAAAAGGTCCTGTGGGACTGTCGGAGGTCGCATACGCAAGCCTGCTGCAATGCTTGGGGGAGTATATCATATAATATGTGCCGTTAATTTTTCTGGGTGAGCAAGCCTCAAAGAAAAGGGAATCCTCTTCGCTGAAATTGCCCTTTTCCGTGGTTTCCTTAGGGATAAAATCTTCTATGCAGGTGTTGTCCAAAACCTCGTACATATTGTCGCTGTTAAGCTCAGCAAGGAATGATTTAAGATATCCGCAGTAAATATATGTGCGTCCGTCATCGTCCACAAGCACACCCGGGTCAATAAAAATACCGCCGCAGCAAATTTCATCGGGTATGGTATATTTATACTTTGACACAAGAGTAAAAGGACCTTCGGGTCTGTCACTTACGGCAACGCAGCCCTTTGAATTTGCGATATAAGCGTAAAGATAGTATTTTCCGTCCTTTCCGCAAACAACATCGGGGGCAAAAAGTCTGGACTGCTCCGTTCCCCAGTCAATGTCGGAAGGGTGATCTCTGTCGGAACGGGTGTGGAAGATATCTCCGTGACATACCCACTTTGTAGGGTCGGAAACAGGTGCGCTCCAGCATTTTAAAACATAATCGCAGAACTCGTCTGCACCTGCAGAGTCATGAGAGCCGTAAATATAGATTCTGTCACCGAAAACTCTCGGTTCGCCGTCGGGGATGTATTCCCATCTTGGAAGATATGGATTCATAAATTTTCGTCCTTTCCCATATATTTTGCCGATTTCTGACTGCTATTTTCATAAAAAACTATCCCCCCCAAGCCATGCCCGGGAGGATAATTTTTATAGGAGAAAAAAATGAAGATAGCTTTTTAATAAGATTTACTGTAATTATATTATAGTTCAAAGAACCTGATAGTGCCAATTAAAAATTGTGCAATGTATATATTTTTTTGCGGTAGTACCGAATAGATCACTTAAAGATGACCTGTAATACTAAATAAAACTATAGACAAAAAATCATCGCATAATCCATATACGCAAGATTATGCTCAATTTTTTGTATAGTTTTTAATTGGTGTTTAGTATAAGTGAGTAAAAAAACTCCCCCTCCGTCTTTGTTGGCGGAGGGGGAGTTTTTTACATCATTCAAGTGTAAACGATCTGAGCATTGAATTGCCGCTGCCCTTGAAGGTGAGGTAAACCGAATTAACACCGTCGGGGAGACTAATGTCCGAGCTGTATGTTTCCCAGACATTGCTGAATTCCACTTTTATCTCACCGAGGCTATCGCCGTCCCATTTGGTCCTCACCTCGTATATGCCCTGAGCATATCCTCTTGTGGTAACGGATACCCTGCTGACATTATGACAATCGAAATATTTGAATCCCGCAGTAGTGCCGTCGGTGATATTGCCGATATAGCCTGTTTCCTCGTCACCGTCTCTGCCGTCCTGCATGATCTTCGGAGCACCCTCCTCACCCAGATATAAGGAGTGCTTCGGAGTGAAAAGATTGCAGGCAAGGTATGCGGGATATTCGCCCTTACCTTCAAGAGGACCGCCGTTAAGTCCGCAGGAGGTCATTTCCGCCTGAGTAAATGAGCCGTCGGCATTAAGCTCCAGCCTTTCCGCACAGCCCTGTCTGCTGTACCATGTGCCGTTAGTGTGACGGTGATAGAAAATGTACCAATTATCATTTATCATGACAATGCTGCCGTGATTGTTTGCCCCCATTGCCATAGGCAGCTTGGCGGGCTTGTAGCTGTCAATGTGCAGATCGGTGTTGCTGATAAGCACTCCGCCGTACTCAAAGCCTTCAAGCGGACTGTCGCTTAAGGCATAGCAAAGCTCGTGCATGACCTCGGAGGAGTAGATCAGACAATATTTTTCCCCCACCTTTCGGATAGATGAAGCCTCAAAAAAGGCGTGTCCTTCAAAACCTGTACCGCTGCTGTATTCACAACCGGGTATAACTGTTACAGGCTCGGACTTAACAGTGAGCATATCCTTGTCAAGTACCACAGCTCTTGAACCTGTTCTGCCCTTATCTCCCTTACCGCAGAATCCGCTGTAAAGATAAGTGTTTTCTCCTTCTGTGATAACCCCGGGGTCAAACTGCGGCTCGTCTCCCTCACGTTCCCCAAGCCTTGTTCCGTCGGGATAATGAACATATCCGTAAAACTCATATTTTCCCGCAGGAGTGTCGCATACAGCAACAGACATGACCTGCACCTTGTCAAGAACATAGTAGAGATAGTATCGTCCGTCAGGTCCCACGGTAACATCGGGGGCATAAAGGCACATCTTCCCTTCCTTGTTCATAGGGTCATCGCATCTGCCGTAAATAACGCCCTCACAACGCCAGTCACCCAAATCATCAACAGGCGCAGACCAGCACATATAGTCACCCATGCAAAAAACATATCCGTTAAAAAAATCGTGAGAGCCGTAAACATAAACTCTGTCCCCGAAAACATAAGGCTCGCCATCGGGAATGTATTCCCAGCTCGGCAGATAGGGGTTGAATGCAGGTGTTTTACTCATTTTATTTTTCCTCCCATTTCTCTCATAACAGTTGCGTTTGTCAGGAATGAAACAAACTCGCTTTCGGCAGCAGCGGACTTTGCACCCTCAGATGTAAACAGCATTTCAGCCCTGTTATCCTCGGTGTATTTATCCCATTTTGGAAGTGCCTCACCGTTCCTGTCCTTGCCGTTGGGGTCGCCCGTTTTGATAAAGTTTATCCAATAGCTGCTCATCTGCCTTGCAAGGTCGTAGTGTCTGCCTGTATATGGTCTGGTGCATTTTGCAATAGTGTCAAAGAAAAACCACAGATCAACCGAATGGAATGTACCTGGGTTATCGTCCCCGGGAATATCTGGTATAAAACGGTAATAATAGCAGTCTCGGGGTTCGTTCAGTCTGCTTTCGCAGATAAAGGCGGATTTCACGCCGATCTCGGGGTGACTGACAGCTGCATAACCGCACCATGATTTTTTCACCGCTTCGTCAAATCCGAGGAATTTCTCTGCATTATCACCGAAATATTTTATCGCTTTATTTCTCAGCTCATCAGTATCATCAGCCTTGATCCCCTCAATAAATTCATCTCCCGTATTTCCTGCCATAACGGGAACTCTCACACGATCGCCCGAATAAAAGGCTTTCATAGCATCGCCCTTGCAGAATTTGTCGTCCTGTACAATGCAGAACATAACATTTCTCGCACCTCTGAACTCGGAATATTTACTTCTTACAAAAGAAGCATCAAGCTTTCTTGCCTCTTCAAGTGAGGAAACACCCATAAAGCTGAAAAACTCCTCCCCAAGCTTCTCTGCTTTTTCAAGAGGGAGCGGAACAAAAAAAGGATTTGTCTCATAAGGACTGCGGAACATTCCGCTAAGTACAACGGCTTTGTTGAAAGCTCCCTCATTATCTCTGCAAGCCATCTGAGCAAGAACACTTCCGCCCCCTGCAGACTGACCCGCAATAGTGATATTGTCAGGATCGCCGCCGAATGAAGAGATGTTTCTTTTAACCCAGCGAACGCCTGCCTGCTGGTCAAGGCTGCCGAAATTGCAGGGAGCATCGGGCTGAGCTGCAGTAATATCGGGGTGAGCAAGAAAACCTAACGCACCGAGACGATAGTTAACGGTGACTACAACAACACCCTGTCTTGCGAGACGTTCACCGTCAAACTCCATTTCCGAGGTATAACCCCACTGATAACCGCCGCCGAAGAACCACACAAGAACAGGCAGCCTTTCATCGGTGCTCTTTGCATTCGTCCATACATTAAGGTAAAGACAGTCCTCGCTCATGGGAATGTCGGGGTCAACGTGCCATTCACGGCAGTAAATATCCGTACCAAGTCCGGGAACGTCCTGCATAGAAATCGGAGCAAAGGTAAAAGCGTCAAGGATACCCTTCCAATTTTGGCATGGCTGAGGAGCACGCCAGCGGTTTTCTCCTATGGGCGGCGCAGCAAAGGGGATACCCTTAAATGCCGAAACTCTGGGGTCGGCGGCGGGAAGTCCCCTGACCGTTCCATTCTCTGTTTCCGCAATTCTTATCATAAGTATCATCTCCGAAAATGAATTATTGCAAATATATTACCATATTTATCTCGAATTTTCAAGAAAAAATGTGCGATATGCTTAGTATTAATGTTCATTTTTTGCGATTTGTGAATAACAATAAGTGATACATCACAATTTTTGATAGTTAAAAAAGCAATAATCGAATTGCGGCAGTTGTTTTTTTGTGCTATAATTTTTTTAATAGGATATGATGATCGTATCAAAAAATTACGGAGATGATGCTATGAACTTAAAAAAAATAACAGCGGCACTGCTCTGTATGCTGATGCTTTCAGCCTGCGGTAATGAAGCGAAAAGTGAAGGTGCCGAAACCGTTGCCGAAACCACATTGGCAGTGACAGAAGCTGAAAGCGGAAACAACGCTCCCAAGATCAAGGAGGATTTTACAAAAGATATGACTGCCGCAAGAGGACGTGGAAGTGCCTCTGTAGCTTTGGTAGATGATACAACAGCCTCCGACGGAAAGGCAATGCTCATCAGCGGCAGACAGGAAGCGTGGAACGGTGCCGAGTACCCCGCAGAGCTTTTCAGGGGCAATGAAATTGAGGTGTCAGGCTCATTTAAAAGCTCCAATCCCTCGGTAAGGGTATCGGTACAGTACACAGTCATGGGAAACACCTGCTATAACGGAGTTTTCACTGTAAATACCAATGACAGCACATATTCTTCTGGGAACGGCAGCTTTATCATTCCTGACAGTGCGGAAAGCATTCTCGTTTATATCGAAAGCGATAATCTTGACGATATTTATACCGATGATTTTTCCGTAACGGTCAAGGGTGAATATACATATCTTGCAACTCCTGCCGAGCTTCCCTTTGCTGACACATCGGGATATCCTTCCTTAAAGGATGCCTATTCGGATTACTTCCGTATCGGTGTGGCAATTTCCCCCGCAATTCTTGAAAAGCCCGAATACAGCGAGCTTGTCAAGGCACAGTTCAACAGCGTAACAATGGAAAACAACATGAAGCCCGAAGCGATATTCGATCATCAGAAAAACGTTTCCGACCCCGAAAAATATATGGAATGCCCCGCACTGCGTTTCGACCGTTTCAAGTCGGAGCTGGATTTTGCAAGGGATAACGGAATGACCGTCAGAGGTCACACACTTGTATGGCATTCTCAGACACCCAACTGGATATTCTACAAGGACTATAAGGTGGGCGGAGAGCTTGCAGACCGTGAGCTTATGCTAAAGCGCATGGAAAACTACATAAAGAGCGTTATGGAGTGGACAAACGAAAATTACCCCGGACTTATCAGCGCATGGGACGTAGTTAACGAAGCCGCAGCAGACGACGGCGGCATGAGAGAGAGTCTTTGGTACGAAACTATCGGCGATGATTATATCGCAAAGGCATTTGAATTTGCCCGCAAGTATGCTCCCGAGGGAACAAAGCTTTTCTACAACGACTACAACAGCTACATGGCAGGCAAACAGAAGGATATCCTTGCATTCTTAAAACCTATTGCAGAAGCAGGAAACATTGACGGAATGGGTATGCAGACTCATATCAATACAGGTACCAGTCCTGCACTTTACATGATCGCTCTGAAAAAATACCATGAGGAGCTGGGTGTTGAGATACACATAACCGAGCTTGATGTGGGAACACAGAAAAACGGCGACTGGGAAAAGACTCAGGGAGATTATTACAGAGATTTTATGCAGAGACTTGTTGAGCTTAAAAAAGAGGGCGTTCCCATTACAAGCGTAACTCTGTGGGGTCTTACCGATGCACTTTCATGGAGAGCGGGAGAATTCCCCCTTCTGTTCAATGCAGATCTTTCCAAAAAGCCTGCATTTGACGGAATGATTGAAGGGGCAACAGTTCCCCGCTCATAATTCAAAAAAGCATGAATCAAAAAACGGACTGCTGCGGCAAACGCTGTAACAGTCCGTTTTGTGTATTATTGCAACATTATTTTGCTTCCTGTAATATTGGTTTTATTATTTCCCATTGACTTTCCGTCATATCACTTGTATATCTCATTGTTCTTTTATTATACCACATTTATCTTGTGAAGACGAGTTCTTATTGCACCGTGTCTAAAATCAACTGGTTGAATCTTTTTGCAAACATCGGCGGAATATTGTGAGCAGCCTTATCCCATATCTCACACCGACAATTCGGATTGATCTCAGCCATTCGTTTGACGCTGTCCATTACTTCTTTTTGTTCTTTTCCTCCGGCCAACGCAATAATAGGAATTGGCACTTTGGCAAAGTCCGGTTCGCTTTCAAATGTTATGCCATTATTCACGGAATTACGAATAGTATCAATCTTAACATTCTGCATCTGATGAACAAATTTTTTCCTCGGCTCTCTGGGAAGTCCATTCATCATGCCTATGATATTACAAAGCCACTTTTTCTTGAATGAAGCAAATTGCTTTTCATTCATTTTCATAACTTCCGCTAATGAAGATTCCGTTTTGTTCAGCCATGGACTGACGATTATGGCAGAATAAAATAATTCCGGATATTCCGATACGAGCTTGAAAGCAAGTTGCGCACCCAATGAAAATCCCACCAGTAAAACTTTTTTGTTGAGGCTTCTTATCATGTTTACAAGTTCGGCACAACACGTATCCGTGTAAAAGATTCTGCCCGCTTCATCTCCAAATCCCATGATATGGGGTACGATAATGTGAAAAGAATTAGCGAGCGAATATTGCCTACCATAGCAATGCACAAAATTTGCTCCATGCAGCATCACTATAATGCTATTGTTTTCCTTCCCATATTCTTCAAGCTTCAATTTGTGCTTCCTCCGTCAAATTCCGATTTGTCGAGCAGTTTATCCCGACCAATTACCAAAACCATTATACCATATCCGCACAGAAAAATCAAATATAAAATCAAAAGAAAGGACAACAAACCAATGAGAAAGAACAAGAAATCCTGTTCCATCTCCGAATTTTGCAGGAACAACAATTTCCGAACGCTTGAGTTTTACAAAATGTTGAGCAGACACCCGGAGCTGGCAAGAAAAATGAAAGCCAATTCCGCAGGGGAACGTTTGCTTGATGAAAAAGCAATAACGGCGGAAGGGGCAATTCTCCGCAAAGAGAACAGAGCCAAGCAGGGCAGAAGTTCCGCTTCCTCTGCTGCCGTGCTGCCGATGAAATAAATATTCTTGCGGCGAAAAAATGAAGTGCTGCGAAATGAGATGAGCAATTTGATTTTTGGTCAAGCACTTACCCCCTGCAGAGCATTGACCGCTCTGCAGGGGGATAATCATTTATCATTATTTTCGGACGAACCCGAATTTTTTTCACCAAGCTCACGCAGCTGCTTTTCCATCGCAGACTGCTTTGCAAGAATGGCGTTGACTTTGTCGTAAAGGTCCTCTATCATGATCTCCGTCTTGAGATTGACCTTGTAGTCATTCTCAGCCCTGCGGCGGTCTTTTTCCTCCTGGCGGTTCTGGCTCATCATAATAAGCGGAGCCTGAATGGCGGCAACGCAGGACAGAACCAGGTTCAGCAGTATGAATGGGTATGGGTCAAATGCCTTTGCGGCAAGAACCGCATTAACTATCATCCACAAAATAAGCACGCCTGTAAACGAAAAGATGAATGCCCAGCTTCCCGCAAATTGCGCAATGGTATCGGCGGCTCGCTGTCCGAGTGTGGATTTTTCCTTTTCATTCTGAGGACTTACCGAAATTTTGCTGTCAGCCAGCATATTAAGGACTTCCTCGTCCGTCATGTCATGACGGATATCTTCAAGAACTTCTTTAAGCAGCTTTCGATTTTCCTTCATTTTGGTTACTCCTATTATTTGATATCGCTTTTAATTATAATTGAGCTTGTTATACCCACTATACCATATTTTTGTATCAAAAGTCAATCCGAAATTGATGATGACATCTCAGAACCCGTCTTCACAAGCATATGCGCACGTCTTTTCGGCAAATTTTGCCGCAGACTGCGTTAAAAATCCTTGCCGGGCGAAAGCCCGCCTGCGGATTTTTGCCTACTCTGCAACAAAATTATGCTCGAAAATCCGCACACATTTCTTATGAAGACAGGTTCTCAGCTTATTGACAATCCCTTCCCGCTATGCTATAATCAACCATAGCGGCTCAAAAAAATCTCGGAGGTTTATGATGGAAAAGAAATTACACAGCTTCATCTGCACAGAGGATAATGTGCGGATAGGCGGCAGAACTATGCTTGAAAACGATATCAGATACATGGACTACACCTGCACATATGTGGAGTTCACATTTACGGGTACATATGCCGAGGCAGAGATAATAAGCGACCTTACACCCTCCGAGGATATTTTCAGGGCGTGGGCTGTGGTATGCATCAACGGTTCGGTTCAGCCCGCAAAGCGATTCAAGCTTGACAGCAAAAGGGCAGCATATGAGCTTTATTCTTCCGATAAGGAGGAGACCGTCACGATCCGCCTGATGAAAGTGTCCGAAGCGGCATTTTCCAAAATGGGCGTGGCAGAGATACGCATAGACGGCGAGCTTCTCCCTCCCCCCAAGCCTCAGTATCAGCGCAGGATAGAATTTGTGGGCGACTCAATTACCTGCGGATACGGAATCGACGGCGTGTGGAACAAGGACGTTTTTTCCACCGAGACAGAGAACCCCATCAAGGGCTATGCCTATAAGACCGCTCAGCTCTGCAAGTCCGAGTTCCAGTATGTTTCATGGAGCGGAATGGGCGTGCTTTCCAGCTGGGTAGATGAAAAGGCGGAAAAGCCCCTTGACAACTGGCTTATAACCGATATTTACCCCTACACCGACAGCGGACTGGAAAACACTCTGGGACGTGAGGGCCACGAAAATCATACAAAGTGGGATTTTTCAAAGTATGTTCCGCAGGTCATAGTGTTCAATATGGGCACAAACGACCAGTCATGGACAAAGAAGATACCCGAAAGAGTGGAGCAGTTCGGCGAGAAGTATTATGCGTTCATAAAGATGCTGCGTGAGCATAATCCGAACGCATATATCGTCTGCGCATACGGCGTAATGGACGACCCTCTTGCGGAAACGGAGGAAGCGCAGATAGAGCGTTTCAAGAGCGAGCTTGATGATAATATCGAGTTTGTACGTCTCCCCGTCCAGCAGGAATCAGACGGCATCGGCGCCGATTGGCACCCCTCGGAGAATACACATACAAAAATGGCGATACTTCTTTCGGAAAAGATAAACGGCATTTTTGAGAAAATGGGAATGTAATAGAGAAAGAGCTGTTCACACATTGTGGCAGCTCTTTTTGGTATGTGTGGATATCAAGAAAATCAGCACAAATAAGCACAAAGGTAAAGGGTTTAGGTCAAGCCTTTTTCCCGAAAGGCTTGCGGGAGTCAAGGGGGCGGAGCCTCCTTGTCGTCCTCCGCAGAGGGCGAAATCCGTTTGCGAACGGTAAAAGCAAATAAAGTATAGCCAACTGACATACAAATTCTAAAGCCGCCTGCACCGTAAATTCAGAACCAAATTAAACGAACATTTTATTTCAAACAAATCAAAAACTTTTTCATGCAGGCGGCTTGAAACCAAGAGCCGTTCCGTCAGGAACGACGATTTTGGTTTCCGCCGATAGGCGCAGGCACGGACAAATCAACTTTTTATTTTTATAAAGTCCGTACCATGCAAAGGAGACACCTAAGGAGAGAGGGAGGAAACCAAAAACCAACAAAAGCGGGCATTCCCCCCTCTCTCCTACGGTTTCTCCTCTGCACTCCTCTTCCCTACCCTCTCACCCCCACTAAGCCCGCTTTTACAGTTTGGCTTTAACTTTTAGCTTGTCTCCTGTCCTGTATCGAATATTGTTTCGTGCCTTTCACCGCCGCCCCGCTCATTTGCGGTCTGGCGTTTAGATATCAAGTATCTGCTGTTCGTTTTGCTTAGCTCTGCGGTGGGGATTGGCTATATTGTTTATCATAATTTTAATAACTATATCTGTGAGCAAACGGAGTTGGCAGGTAAACTACTTTTACCACTGCGGCAAGGGCAACCAGATGGCTCCGCCCTCAATGGACTTCCTAAACCCTTTACCTTGCCCTCATTTGTGCATACTTTTTAATAAGTTCGCTTGACTGCAAGCAAAAAAGCCATAGAAGAATAGTATGCTTCTTCTATGGCTTTTGCATTTTATATTATAAAATATTATCTTATAAAATGCGTCCAGAGATGTTCTTCCTTTTCGGGAAGCTCATATTTCTCTTTTCCCAACGCAATGCTCTTCATAAGGAAACTCATGTTCCTTGCAAGCACCCTCATGGTCTGCCTGCCCTCTTCGTCCATCTCCGCCTGACCCTGTTCTCTGCCGTGAATGCTGTTCCAGTACTGGCTGGAAGCAATGGGCATACTGGAAATGGTAAAGAACTTGTTCAGCTCGTCAAAGGTTGCGGAGCAGCCCCCACGCCTTGCACAAACTACGCTTGCACCTACTTTCATACTCTTGTCAAATGGCGTGCTGTAAAACAGCCTTGTAAGACAGGCGATAAGTGTTGCGTTGGCGGAAGCGTAGTAAACAGGGCTTGCCACAACAAGTCCGTCTGCTTCCTCAAACTTTGGCGCAAGCTCGTTCACAACGTCGTTGAACACGCACTTGCCGTTTTCACGGCAGTATCCGCAGGCAATACAGCCACGGATATCCTTGTTGCCTACCTGCACAACCTCGGTCTCCACGCCCTCTTCCGCAAAGACATTTTCCATTTCACGTACAGCTACAGATGTGTTGCCGTTTACTCTCGGACTGCCGTTGATGATAAGAACTTTCATTGCTTTTCTCCTCCCGATATCAGTTTTGCTCCAGAATATGCCCGCCTGTGAGCATAGGATAGCTTATAAGCTCAGTGCTGTCGATGTTCTCGCTGTGGAGCTTTACGGCGGTTATCTGATGATTGTCGTAGGTGGTGTAATAATATATTCCCTTGTCGGCGTTGTAGCAGGCGGTGTAAATGGTTATCTCGTATCCGCCCTTTACCTCGCAGCAGCCCCTCTGCTGATCTACCGAGCCCAGGATATGGAAGAACTGGCTGACGCTTTCCGCCTCACCGCTGCCCGAGCGGGAGTTCATTTTCACAAATGCGCAGCGGACAAATCTCGACTGTGATGACAGGTCGCCGGGAAGCCCCAATCCGCCCATTCCACGGCTGTAGGTCGTAAGGTCAAGTGCATCGGAGAATGTGTTGCCGGGATCCTTGGGGGACAGGTGCATATAGTTATTAAGATTGAACAGCTGCCTGTCGAAAGGGGGATTGTTGGTAAGCACGCCCACAGGATCGTCATATATTTTCAGCCCGTCCTTTACTGACTCCACAACTATCGAGCCTGTTTTGTCCGAAATTATCCAGTGGAGCTGTGCTGTGGGAAGCTGAGGGCTGAACGGCTCGTTTGTAATGTTTATCCTGCCAAGAAGCGCCTTTGCTTCGTTAAGGTCAGCGCATTTGCTCAGTATCCATGGGATAAACTCAAACTGTGGGATATTATCCTTTTCGGCGGCATTATCAAAATAATATGCGTTGCCCACGAAATTCAGTCCTGCCATGGCAAGGCCCTTTTCATTGGCACCGTCATAAAACAGGGGACAGCCCCCTGCCACATGAGCCGTGCCGATGATGGCGTAATGCTCGGAAAGCTTCCCAATGTGCCTGAATTTCAGGGGGAAGTTCCTTGGCATAATAACTATCTCCTCGCCGTAGGACATTTCATAATCGAGAGTTCTGCCGAAATAAAAGTTGTCGGTCTTATAAGAAGCGGCTGTACACATATAATCATTCCTTTACTTATCTTATATAGAAACATATTCGGGGTCGGTGTTGTATTCTGTAAAGTGCTTATCCACCTGAGCACGGTCAACGTTGTCGCCGATTACGATAAACACGGTCTGACCGTCATCAATGGGGGCGATCTCCAGCTTGTCCGAAAGAGCGTTTATTTTCAGCCAGCCGCCCTTGTCGTCCTGGGTGAAGCCCTTTATGCGGTAGATATGGCCGCACTTTTCATCTGCGAAAATGCCTTTTATCACCTGGGGCAGCAAAGCTTCCTTTATCCTTATGTGCATGAAATAATGGGTCATGCTGCGGATATCCTCCTGGCTGAACATCTTCACATAGCTTTCGCTGCGGTAGCCCGAGGTCATAAGCTTGTTCATATCATCAGCCGTAAGAGCATCCCATTCCTTTGTTACCATATCGGCGGAGGAAAAGCGCCTGCGGCAGCCGATATATTCAAGGGAGCGGTTCAGGTGGGCGATGATGCTCTCCTCCCGCTGACTGAGCCGGTCTGCGGGAATGGTGCTCACCTTGCTCATAAGCAGCTTTCCGCAGCAGGAAGCCTCGGAAGCGAGCAGATATTCCATCTGGTCGGAAAGAGTATCCTCCAGCTGTGCATCTACAACAGAGAAGATGTTGCCTATTCTGAACCAGTTGTCAAGAGGCGGCTCATAAAGGGTGTCAAAGAACTCATCCATATCAAAAATACCCGAAGGCTCCATTATAACACGGTCAAAGTGCTGCATACCGAGGGCGATGAGCTGGGTCTTGAAACGGCGCTTGTGGCAGTCGGGGTCGCCGCCGCCCGATATCATTTCCAGCTGGCAGCTGTCGCATTTAAGGTCTTGGAGTATCATCATATCAACATTAACAGCACCGAAGTCATTTTCGAGAATGGCGATCTTCTTGCCGCTGTCGATAAGGTGGCGGGCATATTTCCTGATAAAAGTGGTTTTTCCCGAGCCGAGGATACCTGTGATAAGATCTATTTCAGTCATAATAACATCTCCTTATATGTTTCGGTTGCTTATTGCTTATTATACCACGTTTTTATAAAATGTTCAATAGGGGACAACGGGTTAGGGGCAGCAGCCATTTTTAAATAACCTGTTGAAATCCTCACCGTAATGTGATATAATAAATATAACTACATTTTTGAAAGGAATGTAATCACTTGAAAGGCTATAGAATAAGTATCCTGCGCCACGGACGCACCGAGGCAAACGAAAAAGGTATATATATAGGCAAGACCGACCTGCCTCTTTCCGAAGCGGGCAAGGCACAGCTCAAGGAGCTGTATGAGACCCACGAGTACCCCAAGGTACAGAAGGTCTATACCAGCCCCCTTGAAAGAGCAGTTCAGTCGGCGGAGATACTCTTCCCCGACCGTGAGCTTACCGAGGTAGATGACCTGAGGGAAATGGATTTCGGCATCTTTGAGGGCCTAAAAGCCGAGGATCTTGTTAATCTTGACAGCTACAAGAAATGGCTCAAAGGCGGCCTTGACAATCCCCCACCCAACGGCGAGAGCCTCAGAAATATGATGGTTCGCTGCTATACAGCACTTAATGCCATTATCCTTGATATGATGAACGAGGGCGTTACCCACGCAGGCGTTATGACCCATTCGGGTATCCTTATGAATATGATGTCCTGCTTTGGTCTGCCCAAAATGAAGCCCATGGAATTTGCCTGCCCCGTAGGTCACGGTTATGAGATAATGGTAACGGCTCAGATGTGGCAGCAGAGCTATTGCTTTGAAATTCTTGGAAAGATCCCAGGCTATCAGGCTGTGGGATATAACGACGCCGGGGAGGCTTTGTTCGATTATGGCAGCGATGACGGGGATTCGTGATCTGAAAAAACGCTCGTCCGAGCTTTTCCGCAAGTGCTGGGCGGAAGCAGCGTTCATATCCCTATTGCAGATGGGGCTTTTCCTGCTCTTCTATGCGGTGATAATGCTGCTTGGCATAATAACAGGCGCTTTGCAGACGGGAAGTATCCTGCCGAAGTTCAATTCGTTCCCGCCCAATTTTGTCATCGGTTCGGTAATACTCATACTGATATATTACATCAGCACCGCCCCACTTATGCTTGGGATACGATGGTATTACTGGCACGCAGCGGAGGAGAATGTGATGCCCGTATCATCGGTGTTTGCGGGCTACCGTTCCACCGAATATGCCCTGAGCCTTATAAAGCTCAAGGTCATAACCGATATGCGCAGGCTCACCCCCGCAATAATTTCGGCAGCCTGCATGGCGGTAACAATATCAATTACCAAAAAGCTGCTTACATACCAAATGTCTGATACGGGCGCTTTTCTTTTAAAAGTCGGCTGTGCAGTGGTATGCGGCGGGCTTATACTGTTCTTCCTTATTTCGGGAATGCAGTACGTCCCCGTGGGCTATCTTCTGGCGGATAATCCCGATGCGGGTGCGGACAATATCATAAAGCTCAGCAAAAAGATAGTTTCCAAAAAGTACGCATATATGATGATGCTTTATGCCTCTTTCATAGGCTGGTATGTCATCTGTATCGCAGGCTTTCCCGTGCTGGCGCTTATCCCCTATATGTATATGACCTCGGCTGTGTTCATAAACGACAGCATCGAGCAGATAAATTCGGAGATAACTCCCGAAAGCATCGAAAACGAGCAGAAGCAAAAGGAGAATATGCCTGTTGGATAAGTTCAGAGAGCTGGAAATTATCTGTGAAAGCGAAAACACACTTGAAGCCCTGCTTAAAAAGCGGGGCTTTTCACGGCGGCTCATTGTCGCAATGAAGCGCACCGAGGGCGGCATCACCCGAAATGGCGAGCTTTGCCGCACTATAGACAAGGTATTTGCAGGGGACAGAGTGCTTCTTAAAATCCCCATGGGCAGCGGGAACGATATTGTGCCCAACCGTGAACTAACCGTGCCCACGGTGTATGAGGACAGCGACCTTATCATATACAATAAGCCCGCAGGCATGGCAGTCCACCGTTCCCACGGGCATTATGACGATACGCTGGAAAATGTCTTTGCGGCGCAGTTGGATATGCCGTTTCGTGCAGTCAACAGGCTGGATAAGGACACATCGGGGCTGTGCATTGCCGCCAAAAACAAGCTGGGAGCGGATATGACCGTCACCGAAAAGGTGTATTACGCCGTCTGCGAGGGAATCGTCTCAGAACCGCAGAGAATAGACCTGCCCATAGGCCGTGCCGACGGCTCGGTGATAATGCGTGAAGTCCGCCCCGACGGAAAAAATGCAGTCACTGTAATAAAGCCACTTAAATGTATGAATAACTGCACCCTGCTGGAAATACGCCTTGAAACGGGCCGCACCCACCAGATAAGAGTGCATCTTTCCCATATAAGCCACCCCCTGGCAGGGGACGATATGTACGGCGGAAGCCGAAAGCTTATAGCCCGTCAGGCTCTTCACTGCGGAAAAATGAGCTTTATACACCCCATAAGCGGTGAAAATGTCACCGTTTCGGCGGACATGCCCGAAGATATGACTGAAATTATACGAAAGGAAATGTTATGAAAGCTAAGGATATCGCTCTTCTTTGTACAGCCGCCGCAGGTGCGGGAGCTGCTGCAGGTGCTGCTGGTGCTGCGCTCACATCGGCTCAGACTTCAGGCACGCAGAAAAAAGCTCAGCAAAAGGCACAGCCTGCAACAAAAAGCAAAAAAAGCCCCGAAAAGCCTGCAAGCCGTGAGAATGCACCAAAGCCTAAAACCATAGAAAAGCTCAGGGCTGCGGAAATCGTGCGTGTGGATACGGACAGCTCCCCCAGACTTGTCTGCTCGGATAACGACCGCAGGTCTGCCGCTGTAATATATGGCGCTGAAAAGGACTGCCGTGCATATATGTTCTCGGAAGTGACCGACGAAGCGTCACAGAATATACAGGTGCAGGAGTTCCGCTGCCCCACAGGCGTAATAGGTGCCGAGGTGTCGGAAAGCGGAATGTTCTTCATCACCGACAAGGGCGGAGTTATGGTCTATTCCGATAAATCAAAGGAGCCTGTTTTCTGCGGACTTACCGACCCCGAATATATCTGCTCAATGAACGGAAAGTTTCACATTTTCTCCGACTGCCTGATGTACGTCTGCGGCAGCTCAGGGGAGATTGAAAAGACCGTCAGCCTGGGAGCGCTTATCGAGATAACAGGCAGCGATATATGCGATGCTGAAAATACCGACGGCGGATTTTCTGCGGCGGAGGTCTCGGTGAAAAAATGCCTTCCCTTGGGAAAAGCTTCCTTTGCGGCAGTTATAACAGAGGATCACCGCTCATTCCTTATGCACTCGGAGGACGGGGACTTCTACAGCTTTGAAAAAACATACGAGGACATTTACGACGTGTGCGTTTTCGGCGGCTTTGCATATTACCTCTGCGGACTGAAAGAGGGATATGGCATAATCAAGACAAAGATAACCGATAAAAAGTGCGAGACCGTGGCAAAATATACGCTCTGCGGAAAGGAAAATCCGCCTGTAAAGCTGTATGGGGGACTGTTCGGCATAGGAGTGCTTTATGCGGACGGAACAGTAAAGTTCCTGCTTCCCGAGATAGCTTCCGAGAAGAAAAGGGAAAAGTGCCGCAGGGAGCTTAAAATACTCAGTACCGCATTTGAGAATATCCATGCACAGGATATTTTCACATTGGGAGAGAGAACAGCATATCTCAGCAACGGAGAGATATTTGCTGTGAAATGATCATAGCATAACTATATTCAAAAGACTGCCATAGCCAGGCAGTCTTTTTTAGTTAAGGGGCATATTAAAAAAGTTCGCACAAATCTTCTTCTCATTTTTATAAAGTCCGTACCTAATGCAAAGGAGACACCACCGGGTGGGAAGTATTAACCAAAGGTTAATTATACTAAAGCAAGGGCAAAAAAAGGAGTTCCCCTTCCCCCTGATGGTTTCTCCGTGGCTTTGTAAAAGGCAAGCACTCATCTCTTCCTTGAACCCCTATTCCCTGCCGTTTTTTATCCCCCCACATTTTGCTTGCCGCCGGAGACCGGACCCCGTTCATCTATTTGTACCTTTTTCTATAGCTATGTTTACGGGTTTGGGTTTCACTCAGTTCTTTTATTTGTATTTCTTTGGTTATTTGGTAAGCAATTTTATAAAAGTGTTCATTACCTTGTGTTATCAAATTTTATTGGTGACATCGAGTATCTGCTGTTTGTTTTGCTTAACTCTGCGGTGTGGATTGGTTATATTGTTCGTTGCTCTTATTTGTGCTGACTTTTTAGTAAGCACTTAACCTGTGCGATTTTATCGCTGTTAAAAATTTTGTTTGGCTATTCCATTTTTGAAAAAAGTATGATATAATATATCTATATGTAAATTACAACGATTTTCGGGAGAACGCCAATGAATAAATATAAAAAGCTGTTCGGAAATACTCTCGTTTTTGCTGTCGGCTCATTCGGTACAAAGCTGCTGGGATTCCTGCTGGTAGCCCTCTATACCCGTGTAATGAGCGAGGGCGAGTATTCCACTGTTGACCTTATCTATCAGACTGTTAATATCCTCGTCCCGCTGGTAACGTTCAGTATGTCCGATGCCGTTATCCGCTTCGGTATGGATAACGAGTACGACCACCGCAAGGTTTATACCTGCGCCAACCTGTGCGTGCTTTTCGGCATGACCGTGTTTATGCTGTTTACGCCGCTGGTGTCAAAGATAAACACCATAGGCGATTACAGCTTCCTGCTGTATATCTATTGCTATTTCTCATGCTTCAGGCAGATCGCCTCCCAGTACGTCAGGGCAAGGGGATATGTAAAGCTCTTTGCGGCTGACGGCATATTTTCCGTCCTCACTCAGGTAATATGCAACCTGGTTCTTCTGCTTGGCTTCAAGCTTGGCGTTACGGGATATATTCTGTCTATCGTTATTTCCGACGGACTTTCCCTCTGTATGCTTACCCTTATCGCAGGCCTTTACAAGGCACTTGATACCTCCTTTATCAGTCCCAAGCTCATCAGGGAGATGCTTAAATTCTCTGCCCCCCTTATCCCCACATATCTTCTCTGGTGGATAACCTCCGCTTCCGACAGATGGTTCATCGTGGGCATGATAGATGCGGATACCAACGGAATATACGCTGTGGGCAACAAGCTCCCCACACTGCTCATGCTGGTAACGACTATCTTCTATCAGGCGTGGCAGATGTCCTCTATCGAGGAGCGTGACAGCCGCTATATCGGCAAGTTCTATGAAAATGTGTTCGGAGCATATTCCTCGCTGTTGTTCATTGCCGCTTCGGGCCTTATAATGCTCTGCAAGCCCCTTACCGTTGTGCTCACAGGCAAGGGCGATGACAGCGGAATAACCAGCTTTTTCAGCGCATATAAGTTCACTCCCATTCTTATCGTGGCAATGATATTCCAGTGCTTCTGCCAGTTCCTTTCGTCCATTTACACCACAAGAAAGAAGTCCATGAACTCTTTCAAAACAGCACTTGTGGCAGGTATCCTGAACATCGTCCTCAACTGGCTCCTTATTCCCAAGTTCGGCGTGTGGGGAGCAGCCATTGCAACGGCGTCTTCCTATTTTGCCTGCTTTGCGGTCCGCATATTTGATGCCCGAAAGATAATCTTCTTCCGTGTGGATTATATCAAGCTTATCGTTAACACCGCCATAATCATAATCATGTGCGTTATCATGGCAAAGCAGCCCGCCGTTTACTGGCTGGGACTTATCCTTGGCTTTGTCGTAATGACGATCTATAACTTTGATGCTATCGTAAAGACCCTCCGCAAGTTCCTTTCAAAGGGAAAAAAGAGGCGCCCCAATGCGGCTCGATAACATCTGCAAAAGCTACGGTGAAAAGGCCGTGCTGAAAGACTTTTCCGCCGTCTTTGCAAACGGCGGATTTTCATGGATAATGGGTGAATCGGGCTGCGGAAAGACCACTCTCCTACGCATTATCGCAGGACTGGAGGACTTTTCGGGCAGCATTTCACAAGTGCCCTCAGGCGGCATCTCCATGGTGTTTCAGGAGGACAGGCTCTTCGGAGCGTTGAGCGCCCTTGAAAACTGCGCCCTTGTGTCGGATAAAAGCGGCTGCGAGATACGCAAAATGCTCATATCCACAGGGCTTTCGGAAGATGATATCACCCGCCCCGCAGAAGTCCTCTCAGGAGGAATGAAGCGCAGGACAGCCATTGTCCGTGCCATGTGCCGCAGCTGCGGTATATTGCTTATGGACGAGCCTTTCAGGGGCATTGACAGCGAAAACAGGATAAAAACAGCCGAAATGATAAGCCACATCAGCGGGAAAACGGTCATTGCCGTTACCCATGACATCACGGATACAGAGCTTATCGGCGGAAGCGTACTGCATATGAAAAATGAGATATTTGAATGAAACAGTGTATGGATTCGGAAAACCTGCACCGCAGGCTCAAAAAATAATCGGACAGGTGCAGGCTATAGACAGAATGATAGATGAGGACGTTCCATGCGAGGACATACCGGCTCAGATAAACGCAGCCAAGTCCGCACTTCACGGCTGCGGAAAGGTGGTTCTCGAGGGTCATATCAAGCACTGCGTCCGTGACGGCACAGAGCATGGCGACGCCGACAAGACCATCGAAAGCTTTACCAAGGCGGTCGAGAGATTTTCCAACATGGGCTGATTTTTTTTGCCTTTTGCCAAAGGCAAATATTATAAAAATGTAAAAAGCGAGAATATTGTACACTTGAAATCGAATTATGGTTGACAAGTGCCATTGCCTGTGCTAAAATAAAACCATAAGATAAACGTTTAGCTTGATTACGATTTGGAAAGATGGTTTTAAAATGGAAGAGAATAAAAAGAAAAAGATATCCACTAAAGATATGGTGCAGATAGCTATGTTCACCGCAGTGGTGGCAGTGCTTTCTCAGATAGCTATACCTATGCCCTCGGAAGTTCCCGTTACACTCCAGACGCTGGCTGTTGCCCTCTGCGGATATGTGCTGGGCAGCAAAAAGGGAGCGGTCTCCCTGCTGGTGTATGCACTTCTGGGTGCTGTGGGCGCACCTGTGTTCGCTAACTTCAAGGGTGGTCTTGGCGCTATAGCAGGTCCTACAGGCGGCTTTATATGGGGCTTTATCTTCATGGCGTTCCTGTGCGGTCTGGGCATCGAGTCAAAGCACAAGTGGCTGGCTGTGGTGCTTGGCATTGCGGGCGTTCTTGTGTGCCATGCCTGCGGAGCGGCTCAGTTTGCCATAATCAAGGGCAATGGCTTCTGGTCAAGCGCACTGCTGGTTTCCGTGCCTTATCTTGTAAAGGATTTTCTATCGGTCATCATCGCTCTTGGCGCAGCTGCCCTTATCAGAAGCAGAATAAAGGTAACTGCTGCGGCAAATCAGTAAGATGTTCACAAAAAGTTTACCCGAAATCCTGTGATTACTGTGAAAAGTCCCCCTTGACAAAAGAAAATAATAGTGGTATTATTTAACCAATAAATATTTTAAACCGTTGATTGAGAGTAGTATCATCGGAAAGTCGTTTTAAGAGAGCCGCAGGCGGTGTGATTGCGGCAGCGGACGTCGGTGTGAATGGACTCATGAGGGCAAACTGAGCCGTAAGGTTAGGGGAGACGCAAGACCGTGCGTTATTCGGTGCGTGTATGTCAGTACATTGCAGCTTGAGAGGCGTAATTTTACGCAATTTGGGTGGTACCGCAGGAAATGATCTCCTGTCCCATTTTTATGGGGCAGGAGTTTTTTATTTTATTAAGGATCGGTTTTTGAGAAAGGATGTTTTATTATGAAAAAGATGAGATCATTATCAGCAATTCTGGCAGCAGCTCTTGCACTTACAGCTTTTGCAGGCTGCGGCGCAACAGATAACAGCAGCACAACCGATAACGCTTCCGACAACACAAGCGCAGCAGACAATGCCGAGACCGTCGCTTCCGATGAGGCTGTTTCCGAAAACAGCTACAAGATAGGCGTTATCCAGTACGGCAGCCACCCCTCACTCGATAACTGCTTCTCAGGTATCGAACAGGCACTTACCGAGTCTGACCTGGAGCTTACCATTGACAGACAGGACGGCAACTTCGACAGCGCTACCTGCGATACCATTGCAAAGAACATGGCTGCAAAGCAGTACGATATGATATTCGCTATCGCAACCCCCGCAGCAGTTTCCGCATTCGCAGCTACCGCAAATACCGATATCCCCGTTATCTTCTGCGCAGTTTCCGACCCCGTTGTAGCAGGCCTTGTTGAGGATATGAATGCTCCCGGCGGCAACTGCACAGGTACCTCCGATATTCTTGATTTCAGCGCTCAGCTTGATCTTATCCAGGCTCTTCAGCCCGAGGTAAAGAAGATAGGCGTTCTTTATACCACCAGTGAGGCAAACTCCGTTTCTCAGCTTGCAAGCCTCAGAGAGGCTGCCGATCCCAGAGGCATTGAGATCGTTGACCAGGGCGTTCAGGGCGCTGCCGATGTTCCTCAGGCTGCCGCTTCTCTGGTAACAAAGGTTGACTGCGTAAATAACTTCACCGATAACAACGTTGTAAGCAACCTTACCGTTCTTCTTGAGCAGGCAAACTCCGCTAATATCCCCGTTTACGGCTCCGAGATCGAGCAGGTGATCAACGGCTGCATGGCTTCCGTTTCCATTGACTATGTGGCTCTCGGAAGAGCAACTGCCGATATGGGCATAAGAGTTCTGGGCGGCGAGAGCGCAGGCACTATCCCTGTAGGAAAGATCTCCGACGGAACAGCCGTTGTCAACACAGAGGTAATGGATAAGTTCGGAATTACACTTCCCGATGCTTATGCAGATGCCGAAAAGGTAACTTCCGCCGATAAGGAAAACGCAGAATAATTGTAAAGAGGTTTGAACGTTTATGGATATATTGCTGAACATTTTCCGTGTCACTCTTGAAGAGGGGCTTATGTATGCGCTGCTTGCAATGGGCGTGTACATCACATACAGCATTCTTGACTTTCCCGACCTGTCCGTGGACGGCACAATGCCAATGGGCGCAGTGGTAACAGCAGTGCTCATCATCGCAGGAGTAAACCCATGGCTCTGCCTGCTTATCTCCTTTGTGCTGGGTATGCTTGCGGGAACGGTAACGGGTCTGCTGCACGTAAAGCTGGGTATCCGCCCCCTTCTCTGCGGAATTATCGTTTATACAGCAATGCTGTCCATAAACCTGGTAATACTTTTCAAGGGAAATAACGGCATCACTGTTGCATCGTTTTTCAGAAAGCCAACTATCTTCAACTCCGGAATAGCAGCTTCCCTGCCCGCCGAGTGGAGAATAACCATTATCTCGCTGATACTTGTGGTGATATTCAAGATAGCAATGGACTTTTACCTTGAGACCAAATCGGGACTTCTCCTGAGAGCCGTGGGCGATAACGAGAAATACGTTACCATGCTCGCAAGAGACCCCGGCAAGGCAAAGATACTGGGACTTGCCATAGGAAACGGCTTCGCATCACTGGCAGGCTGCGTTATTGCTCAGGCAAAAGGCTCTGCCGACCAGCAGATGGGCGTCGGAATGGTAGTGCTGGGACTTGCCTCTGTAATAATCGGTCTCAGTATCTTTAAGAACGTAAAGTTCATGAAGCCTACCACAATGGTAATCCTTGGAAGCCTGCTTTATAAGGCTTGCCTGACCATTGCGCTGGCGCTGAACCTCCCCACCGAGTACCTCAAGCTCCTGATGGCAGTGCTTTTCACCATTGCACTGGTGTTCAGCGAGAAATTACCCGTAAAAAACAAGCTGAAAAGGAGTGCGTGATATGCTGGAGCTTAAAAATATCAATAAGGTCTTTAATATAGGCACAGTTGACGAAACAGTCCTTTTCAATGACTTTAATTTCACCGTGGAGGACGGGGAGTTCGTCTCCGTCATAGGCTCCAACGGAAGCGGAAAAACAACCCTGCTCAATCTGGTCTGCGGAACCATGATGCCCGAAAGCGGCTCCGTGATATTCGGCGGAAAGGATATCACCAAGCTGCCCGAGCATAAAAGAGCCGCAACTATCGGACGAGTTCTCCAGGACCCCAGAATGGGAACCTGCGGAAACCTGACAGTGCTTGAAAATATGGCGCTGGCGGATAATAAGAATAAAATGTTCGGACTGGGCGCAGGAGTAAATAAAAAGCGTACCGATTATTATAAGTCGCTGCTGGAGACCTGCGGAATGGGTCTGGAAAACAGAATGAACGTCCCCGTAGGAAACCTCAGCGGCGGTCAGAGACAGGCTATAGCACTGATAATTGCCTCAATGACGGATATCGACCTGCTCATACTTGACGAGCATACCGCAGCACTTGACCCCAAATCCTCCGAAACGCTGATGAAGATAACCGATAAGGTGGTAAAGGAGAAAAAGGTCACAACATTGATGGTAACACATAATCTCAGGTTTGCAGTAGAATACGGCAGCAGACTGGTAATGATGCACGAGGGAAAGTGCGTTATGGACTTAAAGGGCGAGGAAAAGAAAAACGCCAAGGTCGATGACCTGCTTTCGGTATTCAATGAGATAAGCATAGAATCGGGAAATTAAAAAAGAGGCGGCATATGCCGCCTTTTTTTGTGTAAATATTGACATACCCGCCGCCCATACCTTATAATAGTAGTGACGGGATTACAATTTCCAATACTCTCTGAGGGCATTATACTGTATTTTGACGAAAAATCATATTCCTTGAAAATATTAAGCAAAATGTCTTGCTTTTTCAATATTGAAATGCTATAATTATATTTAAATGTGTTTTTATATTATATGGGAGGAGCAGTAAATATGCCTACAAAGTATATATTTGTAACAGGCGGCGTAGTATCGGGACTGGGCAAGGGTATCACAGCCGCTTCACTGGGAAGACTTCTTAAACAGAGGGGTTACAGAGTTACCATTCAGAAGTTCGACCCCTATATCAACGTTGACCCCGGTACAATGTCACCTTATCAGCACGGCGAGGTATTCGTTACCGATGACGGCGCCGAAACAGATCTGGACCTCGGCCACTACGAGAGATTTGTTGATGAAAATCTTTCCATCAATTCCAACGTTACCACAGGCAAGATTTACTGGACAGTTCTTAATAAGGAAAGACGCGGCGATTACCTCGGCGGCACAGTTCAGGTAATTCCCCACATCACCAACGAGATAAAGGACAAGGTTTACAGAGTAGGCAAGGAGACCAACACCGATATCGTTATTACCGAGATCGGCGGCACCGTCGGCGATATCGAGTCCACACCTTTCCTCGAGGCTATCAGGCAGGTAGTTACCGAGGTGGGCAGAGACAACGCTATCTATATCCACGTTACTCTGGTTCCCTATATCGCAGGCTCCGAGGAGCTTAAATCGAAGCCCACACAGCACTCCACCAAGGAGCTGCTTTCCATCGGCATTCAGCCCAATATCATCGTATGCCGCAGCGAAAAGGAAATTCCCGAGGAGATGCGCAAGAAGATCGCTCTCTTCTGCAATATCAGACCCGAGGACGTTATCCAGAATCTTACCGCTCCTTCACTTTATGAGGTTCCCCTGTGGCTGGAAAATGAGGGACTTGCTCATTCCGTATGCCACCACTTAAAGCTGGAGGACAGAAAGCCCGACCTTACTGAGTGGATCGCTATGGTAAACCGCACAAAGTCTGCCACAAAGAAGGTAACTATCGGTCTGGTCGGAAAGTACGTTATGCTTCATGACGCATATCTTTCCGTTGCCGAGGCTCTCCGTCACGGCGGTATCGTAAATGACGCCAATGTTGATATCGAGTGGATAAATTCCGAGGATATCACCGAGCAGAACGCTGCCGAGATGCTCAAGGACTGCGACGGTATCATCGTCCCCGGTGGATTTGGCGACAGAGGTATCGAGGGTATGATCGAGTCTATCAGATATGCCCGTGAGAATAAGGTTCCTTTCTTTGGTATCTGCCTTGGTATGCAGATGTCCGTTATCGAGTATTCAAGAAATGTTCTGGGACTGGCAGGCGCAAACTCCACAGAGTTCGGCGAAACTCCCTATCCCGTTATTGATATCATGGAAGACCAGAAGAACGTTACCGAAAAGGGCGGCACAATGCGTCTTGGTCTGTACCCCTGCAAGCTGGCAGAGGATTCCAAGTGCCGCAAAATATACGGCGAAGAGCTTATTTACGAGCGTCACCGTCATCGTTGGGAGTATAACAACGCATTCCGCAAGCAGCTTACCGAGGGCGGTCTGAAGATAGCAGGTATTTCTCCCGACGAGCGCCTTGTTGAGATCGTTGAGATACCCGAGCATCCTTGGTTCATCGGCGTACAGTTCCACCCCGAGTTCAAGTCCCGTCCCAACAAGCCCCAGAAGCTTTTTGCTGATTTCATCAGAGCTTCCGTTGAGAACAGGGAAAATAAGAATAAGTAATAATATGTAAAAAAGGCTGTTGCAGTAAAATGCAACAGCCTTTTCGTTTTGCCGATTTTATCACCAAATAACCCATAAGCCTTTCGGGAAAAAGGCTTGATCCAAACCCTTTGCCTTGCTTTCATTTGTGCGGACATTTTTGTGGTGCCACACAAGCGTGCTCATAGCTTAAACCCAAACGGCATTAGCTCCGCCAGCTTATAGCTTATAATATGCCCCTTGTAATCTTTCAGAATAACCCGGAAGCCCTCCTCAGCAAACTCGCTGAGAAATTGCCTGCATATGCCGCAGGGATAGGTAAGTCCGCCCTTTGAGTTTGTTACCGCAATGGCAGAAAATCTCACACAGCCCTCGGACACCGCCTTTACCACTGCGGTCCGTTCCGCACATATTGCTGCGCCGTAGGAACTGTTCTCCACGTTGCAGCCTGTGTATATCCTGCCGTCGCCGGTGAGCAGAGCCGCTCCTACCTTGAAGCCCGAATATGGCGCATAGGCGTTTTCACAGGCAGCCTCCGCCGCCTGCATAAGCTCGTAGTCCGTTGGCATATCAGACCTCTGCGGGCTGTTCTTCATGGGCTTTTATCTCAGGCTGAGGCTTGCCCTTGCAGAAATAATCAATGTAGCGGTCGATGCACTTCTCAACGATCTTTACCGCTGCCTTGCTGTCCTTTATCTCATCAATGGCAGTTTCCTTGCCTTCCAGCTGCTTATATACACGGAAGAAGTGGGACATTTCATCGAAGATGTGGCGGGGCAGCTCGCTGATGTCCTTGTAGCTGTTGTATGTGGGGTCGTTGAAGGGGATAGCGATTATCTTGTCGTCGATAGCTCCGTTATCCAGCATGGATATTACGCCGATAGGATAGCACTTTACCAGCGCCAGCGAGTAGATAGCTTCCGAGCAGAGGACAAGCACGTCCAGAGGGTCGCCGTCCTCAGCGTAGGTGCGGGGGATAAAGCCGTAGTTTGCGGGATAGTGGGTAGAAGTATAAAGCACTCTGTCCAGCATGAGCATACCTGTTTTCTTGTCAAGCTCATACTTCATCTTGCTGCCCTTAGGGATCTCGATTACCGAGAAAAAGTTGTCCTTGGTTATTCTGTCGGGTTCTATATCATGCCAGATGTTCATAAAATTGACCTCCCCTTTATTTTTTTACAGATTTCTCTGTTTCTTTTACGATGTAGCGTGGTCTGTGCTTGGTCTCAAGATACATTTTTGAAAGGTACTGCCCCGAGATCCCCGTGCAGAGGAGCTGGAGACCGCCGATAAGGCTCACCAGGCACACTATTGTGGGATATCCCGCAACGCTTTCACCGAAGCAAAGAGTTTTTACCACGGTGACGATTATCATGACCAGCGCCAGCAGGCAGAAAAGTATGCCCAAAAATGACGCAATGGCAAGGGGCGCTGTGGAGAATGCGAAAATACCCTCCAGCGAGTACAGGAACAGCTTGTGGAAATTCCATGTGGAGGTTCCCGCAGCACGCTCAGTGTTTTCTATCTCAATGAACTTTGTCTCAAAGCCCACCCAGCTGAAAATGCCCTTTGAAAAGCGGTTGTATTCGGGCATATCGAGAATTGCGTTCACCATCTGACGGGTCATAAACCTGAAATCCTGAGCGCCGTCAACGATGTGGGTCTGGGAAATTTTGTTGATTATCTTATAAAATGTGCGTGCAAAGAATGACAATACCTTTGACTCGCCCTTGCGGTTGACACGCCTTGTGGCAGCGCAGTCATATTCGCCGCTGCTCACATATTCGTACATCTGCGGAATAAGCTTTGGCGGGTGCTGGAGATCGGCGTCCAGTATGACCACGTAATCTCCCTTGGAAGCCTCCATTCCCGCAAGCATTGCCGCTTCCTTGCCGAAATTTCGTGAGAACGAGATGTATCTCACACGGCTGTCGGTGGGGGCAAGCTCCCGCAGAAGCTTTAAGGTGTTGTCCTTTGAGCCGTCGTTTACGAAAATATACTCAAACTCCAGCTCATTGTTCTTTTCTTTCATGCCGTCCGTAACGGCGGTTATTTCCTTATAAAACAGCGGAAGAGACTCCTGCTCGTTGTAGCAGGGCACTATTACCGATATAAGTTCCATGTTATTATTCCTTTGATATTTTACTCGACCGTTACCGACTTAGCCAGGTTTCTGGGCTTATCAACGTCGTTTCCACGCAGGTCTGCGGTGTAATAGGCGATAAGCTGCAGGGGAACAACGGCGGTCATGGGCATAAGGATATCGTCCGTTTCGGGGACGGTCACAAGAATGTCAGCCACGTCCTTATCAAAGTCAGAGCCCTCACGGGTGACAACGATAGTAAATGCGCCTCTGCTCTTTACTTCCTTGATGTTGCTTACGGTCTTGTCGAGCACATCACGCTGAGTTGCCACGGCGATAACGGGCATATCCTCGGTGATAAGGGAGATGGTACCGTGCTTAAGCTCGCCTGCCGCATAGGACTCGGAGTGAATGTAGGAGATTTCCTTTAGCTTCAGAGAGCCTTCCATGGAAAGCGCATAGTCAAGACCCCTGCCTATGTAAAGCAGATGCTCGTCAGCTACCAGACGGGAGGCGGCAAACTGGCAGGTCTCGGGCTTTTCAAGTATCTTTTCGATAAGCTCGGGAATGCCAAGCAGCTTTTCGGTGTAGCTCATGCACTGCTCCTCAGTGATAGCTCCCCTTACGTATGAGAGTCTGAATGCCAGCAGATAGAACACCGCCAGCTGAACCATGTAAGCCTTTGTGGAGGCAACGGATATCTCAGGGCCTGCATGAGTGTAAAGCACCATATCTGCCTCACGGGCAATGGCAGAGCCTTTTGCATTTACTATGCCCAGCGTGTCTGCCCCAAGGTCATGGGCCAGATGAAGCGCTGCCTTTGTGTCCGCAGTCTCGCCCGACTGGGATACAAGTATAACAAGGTCGCCCTTTGAGATTATGGGGTCACGGTATCTGAACTCGGAAGCCACATCAACGGTCACGGGGATACGTCCTATCTTTTCGATAACGTATTTTCCCACCAGACCTGCGTGCATTGCCGTTCCGCAGGCAACCACGAAGATGTTCTTGTAGCTTCTGAGCTTTTCATCTGTAAGACCACATTCGGTAAGGTCGGGCATGCCGTCAGTGATCCTGGGAAGCACAGTGCGCTTTATGGCATCGGGCTGCTCATGTATCTCCTTGAGCATGAAATGCTTGTATCCGCCCTTTTCCGCAGCGTTGATGTCCCAGTCAGCGGTCATCATTTCCTTTTCTACGGTGTTGCCGTGAAGGTCTGTAAAGGTGATGCCCTTTTCATCAAGACGGGCTATCTCGCCGCTTTCCAGAAGATAATAGTTCCTTGTGCGGTCAAGTATCGCCGTAACATCGGAAGCTATGTATGAAGCATCGGGAGCGGTGCCCACGATAAGGGGGCTTTCCTTTCTTGCGGCAAATACGGTGTTTTTAAAGTCCCTGAACATTATGCCCAGAGCATATGAGCCTTCGATATCCCCCAGAGTTTTTGCAATGGCTTCAATGGGGTCGCCCTCGTAATAGTAGTCGATAAGCTTTGCCACAGTTTCCGTATCGGTCTCGCTCTCAAAGCCGTAGCCCTTGGAGATAAGGAAGCTCTTTATCTTGCGGTAGTTTTCGATTATACCGTTGTGAACGATGGTTATTCTGCTGTTTCCTATGGGGTGGGAGTTTACGTCAGAGGGTTCGCCGTGGGTAGCCCACCTGGTGTGACCTATTCCCGCAGTTGCGGTAAGATGCTTTCCCTCGTGAAGCTTTTTCACAAGTCCGTCATCTATTTTGCCCTTTGACTTTACGGTGTAAAGCCTGTCGCCCTCGAACACTGCAATGCCTGCCGAGTCATAGCCACGGTATTCCAGCCTGCGCAGGGCATTTACCAGTATGGAGGTACATTCTTCCCTGCCCACGTATCCGACTATTCCGCACATATTATTACCTGCCTTTCTTTGTTATAGGCATTTATATATCTATATTCTTACTTTGTGCCGTACATTCTGTCGCCGGCGTCACCCAGACCGGGAACGATGTAGAGCTGATCGTTAAGCTCAGGGTCAACAGCTGCGCAGTATATCTGAACATCGGGGTGAGCCTTGTTTACCGCTGCAATGCCCTTTTCGTTGGCAATAAGGCACATGAATTTAACGTTCTTTGCGCCTGCCTTCTTAACAAGGCTGATAGCCTCGGAAGCGGCTCCGCCTGTTGCCAGCATTATGTCGGCAATGATAACATCTCTTGAAGCGATGTCCTTGGGGAGCTTGCAGTAGTATTCAACAGTGTTTGTGGTCTCAGGATCTCTGAATGTGCCGATATGACCTATCTTTGCGGCAGGGATAAGGCTCATAACGCCGTCAACCATGCCAAGACCCGAACGGAGGATAGGCACGAATGCTACCTTTCTGCCTGAGATTATCTTGGACTTTGCAATGCCGAGAGGAGTCTGGATATCAACTTCCTTGAGAGGCAGATCACGCATAGCCTCATAGCACATGAGCATAGAGGTCTCGGAAACCAGCTCTCTGAACTCCTTGGAACCGGTGTTTACATCTCTCATAAGAGAAAGCTTGTGCTGAACGAGAGGGTGATCAATAACGGTGTACTTGAGATTTTCCATAATAAATTCCTCCGTGAATATTATTCGTTTTCTATAGCGGTGATCTGGTCAATTCTGCGCTGGTGGCGGCCGCCCTCAAAGCTGTTGGAGAGGAAAGCGTCAACTATCTCGTATGCGAGACCGGGGCCGATAACTCTTCCGCCCATGCAGAGAACGTTTGCGTCATTGTGGAGACGGGTGTACTTGGCCATGTAGCAGTCGGTGCAGACAGCAGCTCTTATGCCCTTGCACTTGTTTGCAGCCATGGATATGCCCAGACCTGTTCCGCAGACGAGGATAGCAAGCTCGGCATTGCCGCTTGTTACCTCAGCGCAAACTTCCTTGGCAACCATGGGATAATCGCAGCTTGTGCCGTCCATGCAGCCCATTTCCTTTATTTCAATTCCTTTTTCCTTGAGATATTTAACAACCTCCTGCTTCAGAGCGAAGCCGGCGTGATCGCTTCCAATAGCTATCATTATTATCATTCCTTTCGGGATATTACAGCAGAGCAGATATGTGCCCTGCAATAAGAAATATATATTTATTATAGCACATCTGAAAATGATAATCAATAGCAAATAAATAAAAATGGCGGCACGATGAAATAAAAAAGAAAAGCGGACTATTGGAACCCGTCTTCACAAGCATATGCGCACGCCTTTTCGGCAAATTTTGCCGCAGAC
>ERZ860508.321-NODE-321-length-41988-cov-8.249994_pt1 | contig 41988 bp, 37 predicted proteins | sample MGYA00509976_ERZ860508 | MGnify/ENA primary metagenome ERZ860508 (study PRJEB30046, sample SAMN00715242) | human gut metagenome | study: EMG produced TPA metagenomics assembly of the A metagenome-wide association study of gut microbiota in type 2...
ACATCATACATGGGAAGAATCCAGACATATACATACCTAAATCCCATGTTACATCAGCAGATGTCTCACCTGCCCAGAAGTGTCCAAGATCACCAAGTCCGATCGTATCGAACCAGAATACGTTGTTTAATGCATGGTGTAATCCTGTTGGGATTAATAATCTGTTTAAGAATGCATAAATACCAGCACCAACTGCTCCAAGACCTTCGATACCCTGACCTACTGCTACTAAAGCACCGAATACTACCGGCCAGATAAATAACAGGATTGCTGAAACAACGATAGAAACAACACCTGCAACGATTGCTACGCAGCGTTTACCACTGAAGAATGATAACCAGTCAGGTAATTTTGTACCTTTGAATTTGTTATAGCATGTTGCACCGATAATACCTGCAAGGATACCGATAAATGGGTTTGCAATTTTACCAAATGCAAGAGATTTTGTTGCATTGTCAGCGATTGCTGGCATTAATGTTGTAACTGTTCCTACGGAAAGAAGGTTTGTCATCATTAACCAAGATGCTAATGCTGCAAGACCTGCTGTACCATCATTGTCGTCTGCCATTCCGACACCGACACCGATAACAAAAAGAATTGCCATGTTATCAATTAAAGCTCCACCTGCTTTTACAAGGAAGAAACCGATCATCTCAACGATACCGGTAACATCACCACCCTGCATGGTAGATGGACAAAGCGCATATCCAATACCCATTAAGATACCACAGATTGGAAGACACGCAACTGGAAGCATTAAAGCTTTTCCTAATTTCTGCAAATACTTCATCATACTAAAAGCTCCTCCTTTTTTTATAATCCCTTTTAGTTTTATTTTATGCCGCCATGAATACGGCTAAAATACGTGTTTTATAAAATGTTTTCTTTTGTATTATTTCTTTAATATCAATACGGTATCTCCCGGATTGACTTCTGTATCTGTCACAGCCTCAACTGTCTGATAGTCCGGTGTGTTGCAGACAACCATCGGTGTAATCACATCATAACCTGCCGCCTTTACCGCATCTAAATCAACTGTGATCAAAAGATCACCTTTCTTCACCGGATCACCATTTCCCTTGTGTGCGGTAAAATGTTCGCCCTTCAAAGCAACTGTATCTAATCCGATGTGCACCAGCAATTCCACGCCCTCTGTGGTCGTCATGCTCACTGCATGCTTCGTATCAAATAACATCTCGATCGTACCGTCTGCCGGTGCATAAATCTTACCTTCTTCCGGCTGGATCGCAACACCCTTGCCTAAGATTTCTTCTCCGAACGTCGGATCACTTACCTGGCTGATCGGAACTGCCTTTCCTTTGACCGGTGAACCAATCTCAATTCCTTTGTCTTTTTTCTTTAAAAAATCAAACACCTTAATCCCTCTTTTCTGTATTATGATGTACTTTAGTCTGTCATGCTGACACGCTTAATATGTATCGCAAGAAACATGATCTCCTCACCGGATATCTGACCGCCGTACTCTTTTTCAATATATTTTGCAATATGTTTACTGCACTCATACTCTCTCGGATACTTGTTCTCCATCAACTTCGCAAATTCAATCTCCTCATCTTTCAACAGCTCATGCCGGTAAAGACGCTGTGCCAAAAACTTCAGATGTGTGACAAATCTCTCATAATGGAGCGATTCCTCATCAAATTCAATGCCCATCTCCTGCTTGACCAGCTCTAAGATTCCCTGTATCATGTTCGTCATTGCAAAGGTATCGTTGATCGTTGTATTGTACTCTGCATTCACAAAATGGAGTGCGATAAATCCCGCCTCATCCTCGGAAAACTTTGTTCCGAGTTTTTCATTCAAAAGATCGATCGCATATTTTCCCATCAGGTATTCCTGATGATAAAACTTCTTGATCTCCCACAGCAGTGCATTCTTCAGCTGAATCCCCTGTTCCTGTCTCTGAATTGCAAAATTGATATGATCTGTCAGTGTAATATAAATACTCTGATTCAACTGTACATTCAGATTCTTTCTTGCATAGGTAATGATATCACTCGTGAGCTGCATATGCTCTAATGGAATGTTCTCTAAAATCTCCTGAAACTGCCGGGAAAGCTTCTCGTTCTCAATCCGGAAAACCTTCTCGATCCTGCTCTCATCAATTGCATCACCCGTATGTGCCTTGAATCCAATCCCCTTACCCATGATAACAACTTCCTGCTGATTCTCATCATATGCTGATATTACGTTGTTATTAATCACTTTCTGGATAACCATATGCCACTCCGTTTTTATTTGATAAAAGCCTCTGTTTTACTGTGCATTCTAAAAAGAAAAACCAAATTTTACAAAATCCAAGTATAGAAATGTAAAATCTGGTTTTGCCTGCTTATCAGTAACAATCCAATATTGTATTTGCTTGATTTAAGAAAATTTTAACATTCATTGTTTATTATGTCAAGTTTTATTCCTACTTATTTTTCTTTTTTGTAAACATCTACCATATATGCATCCAAAACCTATACATAATAGCCAATATCTTTGCCATCTTCTACCGGATTTTACAGATTAGTTTCAAAGAACGCTTTTAATGCTTCACATGCTGCATCCTCGTCATCACCTTCTACGGTCACGGTCACAGTCTGGTCTTTTTTGACTCCCATTCCCATAACTGCCATCAGACGGGAAGCATCTACGGATTTCCCATCTTTTTCAAGTGTTACTTTGCTCTGGAAATTCTTCACTTCCTTTACAAGCATCCCTGCTGGTCTTGCATGGATTCCTAACTCGTCTTTTACTGTGTAACTGAATGATTTCATTTTCATTTCCTCCTTAAACATTAAGCATTTAATATTTTATCTCTTACAGGCAGCACCATCGCCGGTGATACCGATAATTCATCAATTCCCATTTTCACAAATGTCTCCGTGAGCGTTAAGTCTGCCCCGAGTTCCCCACAGATACCTGCCCAGATGCCCTCTTTGTGAGCGCTGTCAATGACCATCTGAATCATCTTGAGCACTGCAGGATGATGGGAGTCATAAAACTGGTCAAGCTTTGCATTCTGCCTGTCGATTGCAAGCGTATACTGTGTCAGGTCGTTGGTTCCAATACTGAAAAAGTCAACCTCTTTTGCCAATTCATCTGCGATCATCACTGCTGCCGGCGTCTCGATCATAATGCCAAATTCCACATTTTTAAATGGAATGCCTTCTGAGGTCAGCTCTGCTTTTACCTCTTCCATAATCTCTTTGACTTTTCTCACTTCCCATACCGATGCGATCATCGGGATCATAATGGAAATATTGCCGAACATACTGGCACGGAGCAGCGCTCTCAACTGTGTCTTGAAAATATCCGGCTGATCCAGACAAATCCTCACGGCGCGGTAACCAAGTGCCGGATTATCCTCGTGTTCGAGTCCAAAGTAATCAATCTGCTTGTCTGCTCCAATATCCAGAGTACGGATAATGACTTTTTTCCCTGCCATCACTTCCGCAACCGTTTTATAGGACTGAAACTGTTCATCCTCTGTCGGGAAATGGTCACTCTGTAAGTATAAAAACTCGCTTCTGAAAAGTCCGATTCCTGCTGCATCATTCTGAAGTACTGCACCTAAGTCTTTCACTTCTCCAATATTCGCATACAGCTTGATCTCCTTGCCCTCTTTCGTGACTGTCGGCTTTCCTTTTAACTGCTGTAGTAATTCCTGACGTTTTTTCTCGTCCTGCTGTTTTTTCTCGTACTCTTTTAAAGTATTTTCATCCGGATCAATGATCACGATCCCCTTGAATCCGTCCACAATCGCCATTTTTCCATTCACTTCTTTCGGAACTGCTGTGGATACCAATGCCGGAATGTTCATCGTCCTCGCCAGGATTGCGGTATGTGAATTCGTAGAGCCATGTCTTGTCACAAATGCAAGTACCGTCTCACGGTCAAGCTGGATTGTCTCGCTTGGAGCCAGGTCATCTGCCACTATGATGTATTTTTCCTTTTCCGCCCCGGAAGTGTTCACCTTTTCTTCTTTCTGCGACAAAATGCGGATCACACGCTCCGAGATGTCCTTCACATCTGCCGCACGCTCCTTCATATAATCATCATCCATATCAGCAAACATTTTGGCAAAGTTATCGCCAGTCGTTGCCACGGCAAACTCTGCATTAACGGACTGTGCCTCGATGATATTCCGGACAGAATCAAGATAGTCTTCGTCCTCCAACATCATCTGATGTACTTCAAAAATGGCTGCATTTGCCTCCCCGACTTCTTTGACCGCTTTATCATAAAGTCCTTTCAGTTCTTCTGCCGCCTGATCTCTAGCTGCCTCAAAACGTGTGATCTCTGCTTTCGCATCCTCAATCTTCACACGTCTGACTACATTGTTTTCTTTGGAAATCTCTTTGATTTTTCCGATTGCGATTCCCCCGAATGCAATCTTTCCAGTTATGTTCTGCATTTGCTCCTCCTCACTCTTGAAAATAATAGAATGTACATTTTTGGTCATTCTATTATCATGAACAAAAAAACCGAAAAAGTTCACGCAGCCAACGGCGTCTTACTTTTCCGGTTTAGTACATTTGCATGTGAACTATCCTTAAAATATAAAAATATTATAGTTTTTTCACAAGTCTTTGTCAACATGCAAATTTATATTTTATATAAATACACAATTTTTTATTAACTGCCATTATTTTTCTGATTTATCCTTATTGTGGCAGGTCTGCAAGAATTCTGGCTAATTCATGTACTTTTATGGCATCTACTGCTTCATACTTACTTTTCTGCTGTTCTCCTGCATACGAGAAATCAACTGTTCCATTCAAAGTTGTTGTATCCTCCACCCAGCTTCTGCATGAACTATGCACCTGATGCACTCCGGCATACTCTAACAGTTCAAGGACTGTCAGGCTGTTCACGCCGCTTCCTGCGAGGATTTCTATTTCATCTCCATACACTGTTTGCAGTTTTCGTAATGTTTCCAACCCTGTCAGGACATCCGGTGTCCCACCGCTTGTCAGTATCCGGTCAGTCCCCAGTCGAATGAGTTGTTCTGTCGACTGTTCCAAATTTTTCGTACAGTCAAATGCCCGATGAAACACCGCTTCTTTGCCACAGGAATGAATCAGCTCAATAATCTCTTCCGTTCGTTCTGTATCCAGTGTTCTATCCTCTTTTAAAAAGCCAAAGGCAATTCCATCAGCGCCATGTTGCAGCATGAGTTTTGTATCCAAAAGTATTGTCTGATATTCTTCTTTGGAATAGCAGAATCCGCCACCCCGTGGACGTACCATGGTTACGATCGGAATGCTGCACTGTTCTTTTGCACAGATCAAATTTGCCAGTGACGGTGTCAGTCCACCAAGATATAATGCACTGTTTAATTCCACTCTGTCTGCACCGTTTTCATATGCTGTTTTTACATCTTCAAAACTGCCACAGCAGATTTCCAAAATTGTTTTCATGCTCTTTTTCCTCTGTCATGCTATTTTTCGCCACATATCCGATATTTTTATTATAATCATTTTTATTTATAAAATCTACACAAAAAGCCCGGAAAGGCACAAACCTTTCCGGGCTTTTGGAATCTACATTTCGTTCAGACAAAGTCTAAATCTTATTTGTATAATTCTACTAATCTTAACAGATGTTCGTAACGAGCTTTTGCAGCTTCCTCAGATGCAGCAAAGAGTTTTGCAGCTCTTTCTGGGAAGGATCTTGTTAATCTGCTGTAACGTGTCTCGTTATTTAAGAACTCCTGATATGTTCCATCGCCTGGTTTAGATGTTAATGTGAATGGATTCTTTCCTTCAGCTTTCAGTGCTGGGTTGAAGGAGAAGAGATTCCAGTAACCAGCAGCTACTGCTTTCTTCATCTCATCCTGGCAGTGGTTCATTCCACCTTTAACACCGTGTAACTCACATGGAGCATATCCGATGATTAATGATGGTCCGTCATAAGCTTCTGCTTCTGCAAGAACTTTAACAGCCTGAGCCATGTTAGCACCAAGAGCGATCTGTGCTACATATACATAACCGTAGCTCATAGCGATCTCAGCAAGGCTCTTCTTGCCAACTTCTTTACCAGCAGCAGCGAACTGACAAACTTCACCGATGTTGGAAGCTTTAGAAGCCTGTCCACCTGTATTAGAGTACATCTCTGTATCGAATACCATAACGTTTACATTATGTCCGGAAGCAAGTACATGGTCTAATCCACCGAAACCGATATCATATGCCCATCCGTCACCACCGAAGATCCATACGGACTTCTTAGCAAGGTAATCTTTTTTCTCAAGAGCAGCTTTTGCATCTGGACATCCAGCTGCTGCAGCTTTCTCTAATTCAGCTACAAGAGCTTCTGTTGCAGGTGTATTTGCTTTTGTATCCTGTTTTGTCTCCATGAATTTAGCAAATGCATCTTTTAATTCTGCGCTTGCTTTATCAGAAGAAACACATTTCTCAACGCTTGCGATAGCCTGGTCACGTAATACTTCCTGACCAATCTGCATACCTAAACCATGCTCAGCGTTATCCTCGAATAAGGAGTTAGCCCAAGCTGGTCCTTTCTTGGAATCTTTGTTTACTGTATATGGTGATGTAGCAGCTGGACCACCCCAGATAGAAGAACATCCGGTAGCGTTAGAGATGTACATATGCTCACCAAATAACTGTGTAATCAAACGAGCGTAAGATGTTTCAGCACATCCTGCACAAGATCCGGAGAACTCAAGTAATGGCTGGTTGAACTGAGAACCTTTTACAGTGTTGTCAGCTGGCATACCAGGTTTCTTACCAACATTAGCTACTAAGTAGTCAAATACTGGCTGTTCTTCTGCCTGAGATTCCTGTGGAACCATCTCGATAGCACCTACTGGACATACAGTGATACACTCACCACATCCCATACAGTCTAATGGAGATACGCTCATTGTATATTTGTATTCGCTTGCTTTTGGTTTTGTATCAGCAAGTTTGATATTAGCTGGAGCAGCTTTTACTTCGTCTTCACTTAACATGAATGGACGGATTGTAGCATGTGAACATACAAATGCACACTGGTTACACTGGATACATTTAGCAGCATCCCATGTAGGAACTGTTACAGCTGTACCACGTTTCTCGTATGCAGATGCACCCTGCTCGAACTGTCCGTCTGGGTTGCCCATAAATGCAGATACTGGAAGAGAATCACCATCCATTAATGCGATTGGATTCATTAAATCTTCTACCATCTTAACTGTCTCTGGACGACCTGTTAATTTCTTAGGAGCTGGATCTGCTTCTGGGTTAGACCAGGAAGCTGGTACTTCAACTTTATGTACAGCGTCAACACCTGCGTCGATAGCTTTGTAGTTCATCTCTACAACTGCGTCACCTTTTTTACCGTAAGATTTCTTAGCAGCAGCTTTCATGAAATCAACAGCTTCTTCGATTGGCATTACGTTTGCTAATTTGAAGAATGCAGACTGAAGAATTGTATTAGTACGTTTACCCATACCAATTTCAATTGCTTTGTCAATAGCGTTGATTGTATATAACTGAATGTTGTTATCAGCAATATATTTCTTAGCTTCTGCATTTAAGTGATGAGCTAACTCTTCATCAGACCACTGGCAGTTGATCATGAATACTCCGCCTGGTTTAACATCCTGAACCATCTTGAATCCTTTTGTTACATAAGATGGGTTATGACATGCAACGAAGTCTGCCTGGTTGATGTAGTATGGGCTTCTGATTGGTTTGTCACCAAATCTCAAGTGGGAAATTGTAACACCACCAGTCTTCTTAGAGTCATACTGGAAGTAAGCCTGGATATATTTGTCTGTATGGTCACCGATGATCTTTGTAGAGTTCTTGTTAGCACCTACAGTACCGTCACCACCAAGTCCCCAGAATTTACATTCTACAGTTCCTTCAGCAGCTGTGATAGGAGCTGGTTTTACTTCTGGTAAGCTTAAGTTTGTAACGTCATCAACGATACCGATTGTGAAACGTGCTTTTGGAGCATCTTTCTCTAATTCTTTGTATACAGCGAATAAGCTTGAAGGTGGTGTATCTTTGGAACCCAATCCGTAACGTCCGCCTGTTAATACGATTGTATCAAGACCTGCCTCACGAAGAGTTGTAGCTACGTCTAAGTATAATGGATCACCAAGTGCTCCTGGCTCTTTTGTTCTGTCAAGTACTGCAACTTTCTTAACTGTCTTAGGAAGAGCTTTTAAGAATGCTTCAGATACCCAAGGACGATATAAACGAACTTTAACTAATCCAACTTTCTCACCCTTTGCTGTTAAGTAATCGATTACTTCTTCAGCAACGTCGTTTACAGAACCCATAGCTACGATAACGCGCTCTGCATCTTCTGCTCCGTAGTAGTTGAATAAGTCATAGTTTGTTCCTAATTTTTCATTAACTTTAGCCATGTATTTTTCAACGATAGCTGGTAATTCATTGTAAGCTGTGTTACAAGCTTCACGATGCTGGAAGAAAACGTCTCCGTTCTCATGAGATCCACGCATAGCCGGATGCTCTGGATTTAATGCGTGTGCACGGAATGCAGCAACTGCGTCCATATTGCACATTTCTTTCAGATCTGCATAATCCCATTTCTCGATCTTCTGAATCTCGTGGGATGTACGGAATCCATCGAAGAAGTTGATGAATGGAACTTTTCCTTCGATTGTTGCTAAATGAGCAACTGGGCTTAAGTCCATAACTTCCTGTGGGTTTGTCTCACATAACATAGCGAAACCGGTCTGACGACAGGCATATACGTCACTGTGATCACCAAAAATATTTAAAGACTGTGTTGCAACGGTACGTGCAGAAACATCAAATACACATGGAAGCTGTTCACCAGCGATTTTGTACATATTAGGGATCATTAATAAAAGACCCTGAGATGCTGTAAATGTTGTTGTTAATGCACCTGCAGCAAGGGAACCGTGAACTGCACCTGCAGCACCTGCTTCGGATTCCATTTCTACGACTTTGACCTGATTGCCAAAGATATTTTCCTGTCCTGCTGCTGACCACTGATCGACAGTATCTGCCATAGGGCTGGATGGTGTAATTGGGTAAATAGCTGCAACATCAGTAAACGCATAAGCTACATGAGCTGCTGCTGTATTACCGTCCATTGACTGTTTTGCTCTGGACATTACTTATTCCTCCTTAAAATTATAAAAAATTGATAGAATGTCTTTGCTAACCCGGGGCAGAATACTATCCCCGCCAGCTTTCGACTTAATTCACATTTTAGCATTTAATTTGTCCGTTGTAAAGAATTCAGACTGTACAAAACAAAGTACAAAGTTATAAACATTACTGCTCACTCAGCAGTAAAACACTTGCCAAAAACATGGATTTATAAATATTTTCTTTCAAATTCATCTGCCGGGATCGGCCGGTCAAACAGATACCCCTGCCCATATTTAAACCCATGGCTTTCCAAGAACTGACGCTGTTCTTCCGTTTCAATTCCCTCCACAACGATCTCTTCTTTGGCTGCACGGATAAATTTTCCCATCTGGGATACAAATTCCCCTTTGTTGTCCACCATCACTTTGTCAGTAAAACTTTTATCTATCTTGACAACATTCGCCGGTATTTCATAAAGGACACTCAAAGACGAATACCCCGTGCCAAAGTCATCAATGGCAATGCGGAATCCCATCTGTGCCAGTTCGATCATGCAGTGCTTCAGGTCTTCGAGTTTTTCTGTCATGACGCTCTCGGTAACTTCCACTTCAATATAGGAAGGATCAATGTCATACTTGTCCATTGTCTCATGCATCCGCTGCAAAAATGCCTCGCCACCGTTTTCAAAGTGTTTTCTCGAAAAATTAGTTGAGATCGTAAACAGGCTTTTTCCGGATTTCTTCCACTTTGTCATATATTTCAGCAGCTGCTCTAATATAAAGAAATCAAGGTCTTTGATATATCCCATCAATTCCAGTGCCGGCACAAAGCGGTTTGGCTGTAAGTAGCCGTCCTCTCCGAAATGCCATCTTGCAAGTGCCTCTGCCCCATAAATCGTATTCTCTTTCAGCCGGAACTTTGGCTGTAAAAACATTTCAAACTCCCCACGCTGGATCGCAGCATGAAACCGTGTTGCGATCAGCACCTGTTCATCACGTGTCTGACGCATTTTTTCTATATAGACAACACCAGATGTGATATTGTGTTCTTTTGCATATTTTCTTGCAAGATTTGCACTCTCCAGTATCGTCTCAAACGAACTCTTTCCTGACAGGAAGCAAATTCCTGCCGAAAGCTTCATTCCTCCAGCGGGATAACGTTCCTGCAGCTTTGCCTCAAACTCTTCATTTCCTTCCTTAACGCGCCTCCGGATCTCCTGCTGGCTCTTTCCCTTGGACAATACAAGGAAATAATCCGAGTACATACGGCATGCTGTCATTACTTTTTTGCGTTCCAGCAGCTGGGAAAATTCTTTCAATATACTGTCTCCCATCTCTGCGCCAAAGTTCTCATTTACATAAGAGAAATTATTCACGTCCACCATGGTAAGGGCATAGGTATTCTCCAATGGATTCTCCTCCGCCTCCAAAAGCTGTACCAATTTCGTGCGGAATGCATCCAGATTGTATAGCCCGGTCAGTTTATCCCGGTTCTTTAACTTGTGGATTACCTGCTGGTCTGCCTGCATTTTTTCGCGCAATGTCACAAACACTGCAACGATCCTGCTCAGCTCACAGATTGTTCCGATTTCTTCGGTGTGCCACTGCTTGTCCGTCTCTATGGAGCCTACATCTATGCATCCGGTCTTTCCGTTGGAATACTCGAATTTTACTGCTGCGATCGACTGGATTGGAACAGCATTTCCCGACCAGTCTTTCCACTCTTTCTTCCGCTTTTCCCGCCACTTTGGAGTTGTCTGTACAAATTCTCCCACCTCAGCCTTCATCAGTTTCGGCCAGGTGATTGGAAGTATATTCTTCTCATAAATCTGTCCCATGTCACTCCAGCAGTTGGTAAGTAACATATTCTTTCCATCGGGTGCATATTCAAAAACAGATACCATATTCATCTGATATTTTCTGCCAATCTGTTCTAAGAGCACATTCAGAGAACCATTGATATCCCTTGCATGTGACAACAGGCTGAACGCTGTATTTAAAAATTCTTTGTCCGCCACCAGATTTCTACGGTTTTCCTTTTCTTCCGTGCGGTACTTTCCTTCACAGTCACCTTCCTCGGTCTCTCCTGCAAAGCCATAATGATTTTTCCCATTTTTCTTAATGTGATACATGGCATGATCTGCCCGTTCAAACAACGTACTATAATCATACCCGTCTTTTCCCGTCACAGCCATACCGACACTCAATGTCACAACAATGACTGCTCCATCCCCGGAAAGCGTTTTCTGCACGTTTGTACACAGCTGTTCCGCTTTCGCCTCCGCCTCTTGCAAAGAAGTGTCCTTCACAAAGACCATAAATTCATCCCCACCGACACGTCCGACAACCGCTTCATCCGTAAACTGTTCGCGTATCAGTGTTGCAATATCCGATATCACCATGTCTCCAACAGTATGTCCGAATGTGTCATTGATCTTCTTAAAGTCGTCAATATCAATGACGTAGAGTACATGCGTTCCCTGTGTTGATTTTTCAAGAAACGCATCTACGATTTCTCCGGAGGCTGTCTTATTGTAAATCCTTGTCAACGGATCTAACTGCACTTCCCGTAGAAGTTTCTCCCGGACTGCCCGCTCTGTGCTGATATCATAACTTCTTCCTATGATGTGGCTGATCTTGCCATCATAATCTGCAATGCTCTGATAATAGGTTCTGAAATAGGAATACTTCTTAGAATCCCGCGCACCCTGACGAAGCCGGTACTCTGCTGTGCCTTTCATCTCCCGCTGCAATGCTGTTTCAAACATCTTTTTGAACTTTTCAAGATCATCCGGATGTATGGCTCCGTAAAGTTCCTCAATGCCCGCATATTTGACGCTCTTGTCCGCGGCAAACTTCCGATAACATTCCGGGATCTCAAACTGCTGTTTTTTCACATCATAGTCAAGTACGATATCATCCGAGACTTCTTCTAACATGTGATAACGCTCATTGACGAGCATGATCTCATTTTCCATTTTCTTACGCTCTGTGATATCCCAGCAGGAAACAAGATAGTATGGCACTGCGCTTCGATATGCATAAATCTGGAACTGAAACATTGCCCATACGATTTCCTGATCTGATGTGACGATCCGCGCCTCAAATTCATCTGATGATTTTCCCCGGCGACAGACCTCTGCTGCGTCCTCAAACATCATATAATCTTCCATATGGATAAGTTCTGCCATGCTTTTTCGTTCCATGCTAAAATCAGACAATGCATACCCTGTCATTCTGCAAAATTCATGGTTTGCCGTATCTATCCTCAGATCATTGCCACCCTTCACAATGACCAGACCAACCGGAAGCTCATAAATAATATTTTTCAAATCTTTACGTTCACGCTCCGACTGCCTGAGCTGAGCTTCGTAATTGATCTCATCCTTATTTAATTCTGCCATCCCCACTATCTCCTTTTGTAAAAACCTGGTGTAATCTCTATTTCAGTCAAATTACGCCATAATTACTTTGATTATACCAAATTTTCCTTGAAAAACCAATGTTTTTATGTATAATGAGAATGATGCGTTTAAATTAGGAATATATTAAATAGAGGTATTACAATGATACAAGCAAATAATGTAACGTTACGTGTAGGCAAGAAAGCCTTATTCGAAGATGTCAATATTAAGTTCACAGAAGGAAACTGCTATGGTCTGATTGGTGCCAACGGTGCCGGAAAATCTACTTTTTTAAAGATTTTATCCGGTCAGTTAGAACCGACAAACGGTGATGTAGTCATCACACCGGGTCAGCGTCTTTCTTTCTTACAGCAGGATCACTTCAAATATGATGCATTTACAGTTCTCGATACTGTTATCATGGGAAATCAGAGACTGTACGATATTATGAAAGAAAAAGATGCTATCTACATGAAAGAAGATTTTTCTGACGAAGACGGTATCCGCGCGAGTGAATTAGAGGGTGAGTTTGCTGAAATGGACGGCTGGAACGCTGAATCTGACGCTGCAACTTTACTGAATGGTCTTGGAATTTCTACCGATTACCACTACTCCATGATGGCTGATCTTCCAGGTGCTTTGAAAGTCAAAGTTTTACTTGCACAGGCATTGTTCGGAAACCCGGATATTCTTCTTCTGGATGAGCCTACCAACCACTTAGACTTAGATGCAATCTCCTGGTTGGAAGAATTCCTCATCAATTTTGAGAATACGGTGATCGTTGTTTCCCATGACCGTTACTTCTTAAATAAGGTATGTACCAATATTGCAGATATCGATTATGGCAAGATTCAGCTCTATGCCGGAAACTATGATTTCTGGTATGAATCCAGCCAGTTACTTGTAAAACAGATGAAAGAAGCCAACAAGAAGAAGGAAGAAAAGATTAAAGAGTTACAGGAATTTATTTCACGTTTCTCTGCAAACGCTTCCAAATCCAAACAGGCGACTTCCAGAAAACGTGCTCTTGAAAAGATCCAGCTCGATGAGATTCGTCCATCCAGCCGTAAATACCCTTACATTGACTTCCGTCCAAGCCGTGAGATTGGAAATGAAGTTCTTACTGTGGAAGGTCTCACCAAGACGATTGACGGTGTCAAGGTATTAGACAATGTATCTTTCATCGTAGGTCATGAAGATAAAATCGCTTTTGTCGGTGGAAATGAGCTTGCAAAAACAACTTTATTCAAGATCATCTCCGGTGAAATGGAACCTGATTCCGGCTCTTATAAATGGGGCGTGACAACAAGCCAGTCCTATTTCCCGAAGGACAACACAGCAATCTTTGATACTGATCTTCTGATCGTAGACTGGCTGACACAGTATTCTGAGATCAAAGATGCTACTTATGTTCGTGGTTTCCTTGGACGTATGCTTTTTGCCGGTGAAGACGGAACTAAGAAAATGCGTGTTCTTTCCGGTGGTGAGAAAGTCCGCGTGCTTCTCTCCCGCATGATGATCCAGGCAAGTAATGTTCTGATCCTTGACGAACCGACCGACCACCTTGACATGGAATCTATCACAGCATTAAATAATGGTCTGATCAAGTTCCCGGGTGTTATTCTCTTTGCATCCCGTGACCATCAGGTTGTCCAGACAACTGCAAACCGTATCATTGAGTTCTTACCGGATGGAACCTTTGTTGATAAAGTATCCTCCTATGATGAATACCTTGAAAATGACGAGATGGCTCGTAAACGTCAGGTTTACAGCATGTCTGATGATGATGCTTCTGATAACTAATATTGTTTTTTATCGGAACCGCAGGTTATCCCACTCTGATCTGACCTGATCCTTCTCATCTTTCTCAGGCGGATCAGAGACTACCCAGACTTTCTTACCGAGAAATCCAAAACCGAGTTTATAGATGTGATCGGCAGGGATGCCGTAGGCAAGAAGATCTGATTCATAGTTTCTGGTCTGAATCTGTTTCAGGGCATTCTGTGCAGTTTCCTGAACAGTCTTTTCCCTGTGTTCATTTAAAACTTTAAATTCAAGGATATAGGCATCTTTTGTTTTGTCGAAAGGATAGATTGCAATGTCATAACGTCCTTCCCCGCTCTCCCGGTTGGATACAATGCGGTATTCCTTACGCATGGATACGATCAGCCCTAAAACAAGACCATGATAAAAATTCTCAGGAGCATGCTTTCCTTTATTCTTTGCAGTATCAAAATAACTCATGGAATACTCGGCGATATCTTCCATCACACCGATCATATCCCAGGTTCTATGCTTTATCAGTGCCCTTGTAAAATTCTCATATGCAATATTGCCATTCGAAAACATGGCAATGATCTGTGTCCGGAACATTGACATAACCTCTTTGTTGGTCACGGAAACATCACACTCTGTCCATTCGTTATCTTTCACCACGTTCGCTGCCTTGATATATCCGACTGCAAGGAGAAGTGACCACAGACTATTCTCATCTCCGTCAAGATACTGGAATGTAATATTCTCGTTGATCACCTTGTGTATTGGTTTTCCTGTCATTAACTGTTCAATCTCATACTTTTTATCATACGGATGTTTGCAGATAATATCACCGATCAGCTTGTTGCTGCTGGTAAGGATCCAGTAAGATCTCAACTGTCGATCATGCATATAGTTCACGATAGACCACGGATTATAAATATCTTTCTGATGACCGATAATGAATCCATCGTACATTTCCTTCACTTTTTTCATATCATCTATATTCTGGCACTTTAATGCATCCATCACCTCCTGCTCAGTGAATCCACAGCAGTCCGTGTAGATATCATCTGTCACAGTGGCAACCAACAGATTGTTCAGGTCAGAAAAAAGTGAATTCTTCGACACTTTCGTCACTCCGGTGATAATGGCTCTGCCAAGATAGTCATTTTCCTTCAGTGTATTATGGAATAACTGGCGGCAGGTCGTGATCATCTCATCCCAGTAACCATCCGTATATGCTTCAATCAGAGGTGTGTCATACTCGTCAATAAGTACGATTGGATTTACCCCAAAATGCTTATAGAGTAATTTACATAAATTCCTTATTGCATCCTCTATATAACATGTTTCATGATAAACAAGTCCCCATCGTGTTTTTTCAAATAACTCTTTGTCTTTATCTGTAAGTTTTGGACTATCCAGTAAATATTCATGATGCCCATACATTGTTCCTAATTGCCCCATCATTCCCCGGATAGACTGCTTATAATCAATTCCCTTGCAGCCTCCGAAGCTTGTGGAGATTACCGGGATACTTCCGAACATACTACGGCTTCTTTCATCCTGCCATACCCGCAGCTTATCGAAATATTCCGGATGATCAGCATATCTTGGATCAAAAAACATTCTTACCGTACTGAGCAGTGTTGTCTTACCAAATCTTCTCGGTCTGGTGATCAATGTGATCTTCGTTCCTTCCCTGAGCCACTCGGTGATAAAATGCGTCTTATCTACATAAAACTGCTGTCCACAGGTAAAGTCTTCAAAATCCTGATACCCGATCACCACCTGGGCAGAGAGATATGGATTGTGCTTAAGAATGTCCTTCAGTCCCTCCACATAAGCCGTCAGATGCTTTTTCTCTTCCTGCAGCTTTGTGCGCTCCTCAAATTCCACAAGTACCTTCTCCCGCTCGGACACTTTCACATAATAGCTCACTGATTTCCCGTCAATCGTTCGCTGGATATACGGCTGTTCTTTGCCATTGATCTTCTTATAGGTCAGGGTTCCTTTTGGAAGTTCTTCCAGTCTCCGGTCGATCTCTTCAATTCGTTTCGTTGGATTTGTGGACATAACGCACTCCCTTCTGTATATAAAAGTGGTTATCATTGGTTATATACACATCATATAACCAATGGTAACCACTTGTCAATCTTCTTTTAATATTTTCCGAAGCATCGGTTCCTCGTCCAACTGCACATTTTCGAATTTTTTGTAAAATCTGTCGGCATTCTCGTTGGTAGCACGGATCAGATAATATTGATGGATATCATGCTTTTTACAGTCTTTTTCAAATTCTGCAAAAAGCCTCCGGGCAACGCCACTATGCCGGTATTCGGGTAAAACATATACCCAATTCACATACGCCATGCGATATCCACCCTGCATACACCCATAAAAATGATACTCAATTCTTCCTGCCACCTGATTATTTTCCATCGCAAGAATTGATGTGGACTTTTCATAAAATGAATCCCGAAGCCTTGTCCTGATTCCTTCCTCATCTATCTCTTCCACCGTCATCATATCCGGCTCCTGCTGCATCGCAAGCTTTAAATAGGCAATATAATGCTCTACATTCTGTTCATTTAATCTTTCAAAATACATTTTCTTCCTTCTTTCTAATACCTGTAAATATGGTTCTCCAAAACATACGTTTCTCCGGTTCTTGGATCTGTTTTTTCTTCTGACAGTGAATCGAATACAAATCCACATGACAGCTGTAACACTCTGGACGCAGCATTGCCTATACGGTTGCAGGCATGGAATTCTTTTGCTCCCAGTTTTCCCGCCTCCTCAAGAAGTGTCGTAAGTATCTGTCGCCCATATCCTTTTTGCACAAATTCCGGTCCAAGTGCAATGCCTGTCTCTTCATAAATGCCCGGCTCTAACTCACGCATACCTGCAAAACCGATTGCTTCACCCGTTTTCTTTAAATACACAAATAACGCATACTTATTCTCCGGTTTTTCTTCAAATGCAATCGTGCGCTTCATTCGATCTTTTGCATCTTCGTCTGTCTCTGTCGGCTGCCAGAGCATATACTTTGCGCTCTCCTTGTGTCTCCACAGGTTATAATAAATTGTCTTCCAGTCCTCAAATTCTGCTTTCTTTAAAATAAGATCTTTTGTTTCTAACTTTACGTCAGAGTAATCTGTTACCACTTTTCTTTTCCTCTTATACATCTTCCCTTATTATTTTCCGAAGCATCGGTTTCTCGTCCAACTGCACATTTTCTTCCACCCTTATCAACTTTGCAATATACTCTGTCGTGCCTTCTTCCAATTCTTTTTCTCCATTTTCCATAAATCCATGTCGGTGATAAAATGCAATCGCTCTCGTATTTTTCTCCAACGCCCACAAATGATCAACATCAAAAGTTGAAATTGCATGCTCTATTAATTTCTTTCCAATTCCACCACTTTGAAAGCATGGATCGACATACAATTTACGGATTTCTGTTCCATGGATTTCCATAAATCCTTTCACAATTCCACATTCATCGGCGACATACAGATTTTCCAGAACTTCCTCTTTTCCGAAATAATGATCTATCATGGATACAACCTGCAATTCTCCAAATGAATACTCTTCCGACTTAAAAATTGGGAAATAATTGATTCTGTTATTAAATACAAAAATTTCTGCGATGCGCGACAAATCTTCTTCTGTTGCTTTTCTTATCATCTCCGGATACCCCTGTCATTTTCTTTTTTCTGCAATCACTATAACACACTTTCTACCAAAATACTTTCTGAAAATCTTTTTTAATTTTCCTTTTCCAGCAACCTTTGATAGGCTGCATCCATCCCGATTGCCCCAAGCGGTGCCGTGATAATGATTGCCAGCACAGCGACAGACAGAACAATTTTTCCACAGGCAAGTCCTGCCGCCAAAGGAACAGAACCAATTGCCGCCTGCACCGTTGCCTTTGGGAGATAAGCGATCACACAATCCATAGCGACCACCGCAAGCAGTCCTGATAAGGAAATTTTTCCTTCCAGCCATCCTTCCACTGATACCAGTAAAAAGGAAAATCCAAGAACAATGATTACTTTTATACTGTTACGCACGCAGTGTTTTCTCGCATATGCCGTCTCAAAGAAAAGATACAGTCCATAACCTGTCACTGCGCCTAAAATTATACCAAGTACGATTGACACCGGAATATTTACAAAATCAAGTACATTGGCATGACCACCCTGCGCAAAGCACATAACCTGCAATTTCAAGCGATGCAGGAACAAACGACAGTAATACAGCGGAACGCCCGGCTTTTTTCAGATCTTTTAAATCCAGTGAAAGTCCGGCTTTCAATAAAATAATAATCAGTGCCATCTTCCGCAGCTCAGCGGAGATTGATAAAATGGATGGATCAAGCAAATCGAGCACATACTGTCCCAACACAATTCCGGTGACGAGTATTCCGATGATCCGTGGCAGTTTCAGTTTCTGGCAAATGGCTCCCATTGCAAGCCCTACAATAAAAATAAGTGATAATGATGCTAACATAAATCCTCCTTGTTTTGCGAAGCAAAATGCGACTGCTCTTGCAGGAGCAGAGGATTTAGCCTCCTTATTTTGCTATAGACGCAAAAAAGCTGATGACTTCTGCGACTATAATTTCAAATAATCGTAGAAGTCATCAGCTATATTCAGCAGTTCTGGTTTCCCAAGGGAGAACTTCATTCCCTCTCATTCGAATTTTATACTACCACCTGTTTTTTGGATATGTCAATCGCCATATTTGCTGTGCGGATACTGACTGTATCGAAAACTGCAAATCACACTGTAGTTATTCTACCTCAAATACCACAATCCGCTCTCTTTTATTTTCCCCCGGAAACAAATCTCTGCAATCGATTTCATCGGAAAAGATAAGTTCGTCTACTGTCATTAAATAAGAAATGTATTCATCCGAAGGATAATAAAAGAATAAAAGCAATTCCCTCGGATTCTCATAATAGGATTCCAACACGCGCGCCAAAACTTTCTTTAATATCTCTATCGAAAATGGATTAAAAAAGTAGATCCGGTCTACCTCTGTCGGAACCGAAAACTGCACGGCATCTGCAAGTACAAATTCTGTCCGCTCTGCCGCAGCCCCCTGTTCTCTGTTTTCTACCGCTTTCTCATAAATCCGCTCGTTGTATTCCACACCGATCGTGTGACAGCGTGTCTGATAAGAAAGGAAAAAATCCACTCTGCCCTTTCCACAGCCGTAATCCAGCAATGTATTTTCTTTTCGAAGCAGCCCGGAATTTGCAAGACGCTCCAACACACTGTACGGTGTCGGCTCGTATGGATAACGATACTGGTCGGAATTGGAATCGTCACGTCCGGTCGTATGAATCTGTAAGAGTTTGTCCCATTTCTTTTCTTCTTCCTCTGGCTGTAATTTTTTCACATGTTCCTCCATAAATTCTTATAAATTGTCTTCCAATCCGTAAACTCTGCTTTTTTTAATATTAAATCTTTTGTTTCTAACTTTATCATCGCTTCTTCTCGCATTTTTAGCCGCTTATAACCTTATGGTAACTGCTACTCCCGCAGGCTCTTAAGGTAAACTTTCTGCTCATCTGTGATGCGATAGCTCTCCACCGCTTTCTGAATCGTCTTTCTATGCACCCACGGTGATAACTTTCGTTCTTCCAGATATGGGATCGTTGCATCCCACTGTTTTGCCAGTGCCGTTGCAAGATACCATGCAATCATCATATTGACATAGTATTCTTCCGATTCTACTTCTGCGGCAATTTCTATATACTCCGGTTTGAAATCCTCATCCAGATAAAAGCTCATCAGTGTTCCGATTCCATAGCGAATCGTATAAGTGTTCCCGGATGCAATCCATTCTTTTATCACAGGAAGAAGTTCAGCTTTGCTTTTTGCGAAACACTTTGGTCTTGGAATATCGCAGGTCGCCCAGTTATTAATATATGGAAGAAAACGTTTCACTTCTGCCAGACAGCGCTCATAATCTTTGATATCTGAAATCAAAAGCATATGAAGGTTATTTTCCTCATAATACTGATGTGGAAGTTCCTTCAAAAAAGCTTCTGCTGCTTCCGTTTTTGCAAATTCTTTCGCAAATTTCCGCAGTACCGGTGTGCGGATCCCGATGATCGTCTCCTTATCAATCCCCGGCATTAGTTTACTGTGAAAATTTCTGTATTTTAAATCCTGTAATTTGAATAATTTGCGCTGCAAGCTGTTCATGTTTTTTCTTTCACTTTTATATTTCTTCCACTTTACAATCATGCTCTTTTGTTTCTTTGTTATAACTGATTCCAACCGCAAGGATACGCCCTGTATATTTATTTTTTTCTGCTGTTTTTCCTCTGAACCGCAAAGCATAGTCTTTTTCTTTAATCTGTGCAATTGCATCTTCTGGTGAATGATCTACTTTTAATTCCAGTATGATACAATCCTGATCATATCGAACCGGATAAAATATAAAATCTACAAATCCTTTTCCAGCCTTCTCCTCACGTTCAACTCTGTACTGATCTCTTGCAGACAAATAAACAAGATTGACAATTGCCGAAAGTTCTGTCTCATTATTATAAGACAAAATCGGCACTTCTGTATTATGAGCATACTGAATGATTTTTGTCATTGTCTCTGTATCTTTGGCTAGTGTTGCCTGTAGCATCTGTGATGATATGTTGGCAAGACGATAAATATATCCTAACGATTGTTCTTTTTTCATCATTGCTGCATAACTTCCCAAAAGTTCCTTATTTGGTATAAATACTTTTCCATTATCATACGTCAGCAAACCATATACTACCATTGCAGAATATATCTCCTCTTTGGTCTTTAGTTCTGGTGCTGTTGCAGCATATTCCTGTATCCCTGTTGGTATTTTTTCTCCTGCAAACATTAAAGTAAGATCGTTCTGGATTTCATCTACGTTATGACTGATATATGTGAAAATAGAGTCATATTTTCCTGAACTCACCCAATAATTTGATAATTGATTATCTGTCAATGCGCATACTACCGAACGTGGATTGTATAATCTTTCTCCTGATGCAGTGTGATATCCATCATACCATTCCCTGAGATTTTCACGTGTAATCTGTGGATTTTTCGTTTGCTCCAGATAACGCTGGTACAATCTGTCAACTTCACCCTCTGTAAAACCGAAATATTCACTAAACCGTACTCTTGTTGCCATATTGTATTCCAAAAACATATTCAGTTCTGAACCATCTGAATATTTTGCAATCGGAAGTACACCGGTCATATATGCCAGTTCTACATAGCTTTTCCCTTTCAATAAAAGTTTCAGAAAAAGCAGATAATTTTCTCTGTCACGTTCCGTAACAAAAGACATCTGGAAAACTGCGTCCCATTCATCCATCACAAATATGAATTTATGTCCTGTTTTGTCAAAAACCTGAGAAAGCACATCCCAGACCGCCTCATTTTTGTCTATCGCAATCTCCGGATATGCCTCGTTAATATCTCTGACAAGTCCATCCTGTATCCTGCCAATATACTCCTCATAACTATGACATTCTCTTGGCATTTCACTAAAATCAATATATATCACATCATGGCAGCCTGCCTGCTCCTTATATTGATCATATTGTGCGATTGCAAGCTTCTCAAATAAAGATTTTTCACTATTTTTTTCAAAAAAAGCTGCTATCATATTTGCCATAACTGTTTTTCCGAAACGTCGCGGACGGGTAATACAGAAAAAACGCTGTTCCTGCTGTAATGCTGGAATTAATTCTTTTAATATTTCTGTCTTATCAACAAAAAAGGTTCCATTCATTACGGTCTTGTATTTATCATATGGTTCCTTATTATTTAAAAACTGTCCCATTCTACTCGCCCCCCTTAGCCTGATACTATGAGTATATCTTTTTTTCCAAATGGGTGCAAGAATCATCTGTTAATTCCTGTTAAAACTCCTTCTTCTCCATAATACGCCTGCTGATCTGGTACGAAATGAACAGTGCCAGCAGTGTAATCCCGATGATGCTACCAGCCAAAACTGCCACATTCATATTGTCTATCACGGTCAGCGCCTGATACAACCGCTCTTTTCCGAATACGACCTCACATAGATATGCAATCACAGCAATTACTCCCATCATTCCTAATGTCAAAATCCGGCTCTTTTCACAGCCAAACTTAATCTGCGCCGGAATCATGAAAAAACTGATCAAAAGAATGATTAGCAAAATCACTGCGGCTGTCAGCATATCTTCTGCCACAGCAACCGGTATACCACGCACCACTTTTGACACCAAATACAGGCAGACTGCAATTACCCAGGCTGCCACTGCTCCTCCGGCACAAAGCAGATACTTTTCTCTTACATAGGTTTTTTTATTGATCGGCAGTGTCAATAAAAACTGATAGCCATGATCCATCTCGTCATACGCAATCGTGCTGATTGCAATCATCTCTACCACAAACGGCAGATATCCAATGATAAAATTTCCGTTGCCGGAAAATGCGACTGCAACTGCAATTGCAAACAAAATTACCAATGTCTGTTTTGTTCCCCATAATAACCGAATATCTTTTTCCAATAAACCTGCCATTATCTGTACCCTCCTGTCATCATAAGAATCAGCTCATCAATCCCTCCATTTTCCACTGCAATCTGCGGATAATTTTCCTGATAAAACTTCTTATCATCCGTAAAACATGCATAGCCGTAATTTTCTTTCTGCACTTTTAGAATAGAGCTTTGATCCAGCGTGCGGTATTGTTCTTCACTCACCTTTAAAATACCATACTGCTCTAAGATTGCATCTGTCCCTTCGTGCAAAATAAGTTTTCCATCATGGATCAGATAAAGTTCATCACATAGGGATTCTAAATCTGTGGAAATATGGGATGTAATAAGTATACTTCGGCTCTCATCCTCTGCAATATAAGCCCGTAACATATCTAAAATCTCGTTTCTCGCCTCCACATCCAGTCCGGCTGTCGGCTCATCCATGATCAGCAGCTTTGCATGGTGTGTCATAGCTGTCAGCACGCGGAGTTTCGCTTTCATTCCGGTTGAAAATTCTTTGATTTTCTTATTCATCGGAAGCTTTAAGTTCTCACCCTGTTGTATAAAATAGTTTTCATCAAACGAATGATACATCTTTTTTAAAATGTGTTTTACATCATTTACGGTCAGTTCCCCGGAAAATCCTGATTCTGCCAGAGAAACTCCGATCTCCTGTTTGAGTGTCTCCGGCAATTCTTTACTCTCATGACCAAATACCCTGATGCTGCCCTCATCTGCCCGGCAGAGTCCAAGGATCAGTTTGATTGCGGTACTTTTTCCTGCTCCGTTTTTCCCGATCAACCCCAGTATCTGTCCTTCCGGCAGTTCCATTGACATTTCAAATGTAAAGCTTCCATATGTTTTCCGGACATTTTGCATTGTTATCATACAATTTCCGCCTTTCTTTTTTTACTTCTCATCTAAAATTAGTTTTACAACCTCAGATATTTCTTTCTTCTTCATCCCCATGGAAAGTGCCCGGTCGATCACTTTATCGAAGTCATCTTCTATCGCTTTCTGCCTTGCTTCAAGTGCAAGCTGTTTATCCGAGGCAGATACATAAGTACCTTTTCCATGAACAGTCGTAACAAATCCCTCTTCTTCCAGCTTATCGTAAGCCTTCTTGACCGTCAGCGCACTGATCCGAAGCTCCCCTGCGAGCGTCCTCACAGACGGAAGTGCCTCTCCTTCTTTTAATTCAGACTGGATAATATCTGATTTTATCTGCTCCATGAGCTGTTCGTAAATCGGAACCATGGAGGAATGATTTAAGATAATATGCATACTTCCTCTCATTCTGCCGCTTCAGCGGCTTTTCATAAATCAGGGAACTTTGTGCGTCAGCACAATTTCCAGATTGAAAATCTCAATTTTCAATCTTATCTCCCTTTACAGCAAACAGTATATAACAGTGCATATCTGTTGTCAACTGTTATATACTGTTTATTCTATTTTTTTGTAATTTCATGTGGGAATTTGTACAGACAATACTCGTTAATAACTTTTTCATGAAAAATTAAATTTTTGTGTATGTCGTGCGGAATATTTTATGTTACTATAGAATAAAGTGTTGCTTCGCAATTTTCTGTATTTATGTCAGGAGGAGAACATTATGAAAGTAAATCTGATTCCCTTTTCCATATACTGGTTCCTGTTTTTGATTTTAAATGTCATATCTTTTATACTTCCATTTCTTTTTTTTCTGCTTCTGCCGGCAGTGTTTGTTATGATTTTAATATGGGGAATATGCGTATTTGAAATCGGGCGAGCAACCATTATTTCTTCACAAACTAAGCGGATAACACGAGTCATACTGGCTTTCCTGGCATCTCTTCTTACAATTTCAATAAATCCCATTGGAATGAGTCTTTTGGATTTTATTAATTGGGGAATTATACACTCATTCACAGACCATTTTTCGAAAGCCGATTGGATTATTTTTTTGATTCATATGCTGCTATTTTGGCTGGGCGAAGAAATAGGATATCAAAATTCCAAAGAAAATGATTAACTTAAATTTTACAAAGATACTAATTCTGAAAGGAATACAGAACAATGGTTAACTGGAAAACAATACCTAAAATAGATGCACACATTCACTTAATGCCTCCGGATGTCATTGAAGCAAATCAGGGTTTTAACGATAAATTTGTGGATTATGGCAGTGTGAATGATTATTTAAAACTTATGGACAAGTATCATATCGATTCTGCATTTCTCATGCCTTTCAATGATCCATATATGCTGTCAATGGATTTTACCGTAGAAGCTGTGAACAATAATATGACCGCCATGTGCAAAGAAGGAAATGCAGACCATAAACTATATTATTTTGCAGACATTGATCTGCGGAATGAAATGGATAAAACAATTTATGAGTTAGACAGAGTTACAAAACAGAAAGAATGTTTAGGAATAAAAATCCACCCATCCAATACCGGCTACCCGGTGGATGGGCTCTATTATGATCATATTTTTGACTGGGCAAATCAAAATGCCATTTTAGTAGAAATACATTCTTACCCAAGAGCTCACATTTCAGATGATGTATGTTCTCCTGCCCGTATCCGAAATGTTATGAAAAAATATCCGAATTTGCGAGTTTCCATTGCACATCTCGGCGGATTTCAATATAAAGACCTGTATGGACTGGACGCCTACTTTAATATATCTGCTATTTTGCCAGACCTCGTAAAAAAATATGATATTACAAAAACGAATCAGATACTGCGCTCATTTGATTTAAACAAATTAGTATTTGCAACTGATTATCCAGACAGCCGCAGCTTAAAACCAGAAGAAATCTACGATACTTATTTTGAAATACTGAACCAAATGGATTTCACTCAGGAAGAAGCAGAAAAAATCTGCAAACAAAACGCAATGAAAATGATCTCACAGAAAGGACTTTTTTAATATGGTAAAAATAATTTCAGACAGCACATGCGACCTCTCAGCAGAATTAGTTGCACAATACGATATCGATATTCTCCCGCTTCATATTCTTCTCGGAGATGAGGAATTTGAAGACGGAAAAACAATTACACCGGATGAGATTTACACATGGTCTGATGAGCATAAGACAACCCCAAAAACTTCCGCCCCGTCTCTGGCCGAAACAATTGAACTTTTTCGCCCTTATGTGGAAGAAGGACGTGAGATTGTCTGCTTTTCCATCTCAAACAGTATGTCAACATCCGGCAATGTCATGCGTCTTGCTGCCGATGAATTAGAAGCAGAAAATCTGATCACTGTGATTGATTCCGCAAATCTCTCCACCGGAATCGGACTTCTCGTTGTGGAAGCTGCCATTCTGGCAAAAAACGGACATTCAGCATCTGAAATTACTTCTGTCATGGAAACTTTAAAACCAAATGTAAGAGCAAGCTTTGTCGTGGATACCCTCACTTATCTGTACCGTGGCGGACGTTGTAACGCTGTTGCTGCTATGGCCGGCGGTGTTTTGAAACTTCATCCAAAAATTGTAGTAGAAAATGGTGCTATGGATGCGACAAAAAAATATCGTGGAAAGATCAATTCTGTTATCATGTCCTATGTAAAAGATATGGAAAGTGATTTAAAGTCCGCCAGACCTGACCGCGTATTTATCACACATTCCGGCTGCGACGCTGCAACTGTGGAATCTGTCCGCTCGTATCTGGAAAGTCTCGGTGTTTTCCATGAGATATTAGAAACCCGAGCCGGTGGTGTCGTGTCAAGTCACTGCGGTCCTGGTACGCTTGGTGTTCTGTTTATTGCAAAATAATAGAGGTTCGGATGTTTTCTTCCAAACCTCTGTTTCTTTTACTTTTCCATCTCTGCATTAATCTCATCTTCCGTTTTCGTGTTCCTCTTTTCCTGCCAAAATCATATTCTCTCCGCAAGCAGTTCTACCCACGCAGGTTTAAATCCTGCGTTTGCAGCAACCCGTTGTGATGCAAGATTTGACATGCTGGTTCCATAGTAAGGAACTTTTCCCAATTTTTCGATGTCCTCTTTCAATATTTTCACTAACAGAGAAGCAATTCCTCTGCCTTCCGCCTCTTTCTCTGTGTTGATTCCGATCTGCCAGAATGTTGTACTGTCCGCGCTTGCACCAGCCATACCAATGATTTTTCCTTTGGAAATTGCTGCTACTGCCAGCATATCCGGCGAATTTTCATCAAAACAAAACGCCTCATTAAACTGTTCATTGCCTTTAAATTGCTGTATCTCATCATGATTATATTTTTTTATCTCAAATGCACGGTTTTCTTTTCCTGACAAAGCATCCTGACAAGCGCTTTTCTGCCCATCCGATCGTCTATTTTCAGATTTCTCCGGTAAAAAGAAAGGATGCGCTGTTTTCAACTGATAACCATATGGTTTCAAAATTGTATCCAATTCTCTAAAACGTGCCACATCCATAAACCAAACTCCGGAACAGGTTTCATATTTTTCTTTGCAAATGTTCACGATCTCTTTTTTCCCTGTAAAAATCAGTTTTTCATTCACTACAATAACTTTCAAAACGCAATCATCCTGTTCTTCAAATCTGCGTCTGCCGTCCCTTTGCTCATATACATTAAAGTGATTCTTGTTATCCAGAATATCTTCAGCATTGCAGCAATAATCCAAAGCAAGCTGCCTGCTCAACTCCTGTTTATACTTCATACCGTTTTTTCTCCTTCACAAGTACTTCTTTTCCTGCAAATGCAAAACCAAGCTTATGAATACGTTCTTCATCGATTCCGTCTGCAACAAGGTCTGTCACATATTTCTTTTCTTCTATCTGCCAGAACGCTCTTTCGACTGTCTCCTCCAGATTTTTTTCTTTCTTCTTATCCCAAACCTTAAATTCTATAAGAAATGCATCCCGATTCTTCTCTAACGGATACATTGCCATAACCTCTTTATTCGTAACTGACACATCACACTCAGTAGTATCCACTTTATGCACCACATTTTCAGCCTTAATATAACCAACCGATAATAACAATGACCACAAACTGTTCTCATCGTCATCCATATTCTGACATTTCAGTGCATCCGTTACTTCCTGCTCTGTAAACCCGAAACAATCTGCATATGCGTCACAGGTAACTGTATCTACTTCCAGATTATTAAGATCCGAAAACAACGAATTTTTAGAAATTCTTGTTACTCCGGTAATAATCGCACGGCTGTAATAATCATTTTTCTTAAATGCATTATGAAATATCTGTCTGCAGGCAGCAATCATCTCATCCCAATACCCCTGCGTATACGCTTCGAGCAATGGTGTGTCATATTCATCCACAAGAATAATTGGCAGCACCTTGTGATGTCTGTATAAAAAGTAGCACAGCCGCTTGATTGCCTGCCAGTCATTCTCTCCCCTGCTTACAAAAAAAGATTCTTTTGCATCACTCCTCATCCATTCGCTGATGAAATGTATCTTATCAACATAAAACTGTCTGCCACATGTAAAATCCAGAAAATCATCATATCCAAGTCCCACTTTTGCGTCAAGATAAGGATTTCTTTTTAAAATATCTTCAATACGCTCTTTCGGATTTTCCATAGACGCCTCCGTGTACCATACTTCTGCACATCCTGCAGGATATTATACTTTATACGAATATGCATTGCTATTATTTATAAAAAAGCTTGCCTCTATTTCCTTTTAAATCACCCTGATTTCAACGATCCTGTCGCAATCAATGCCCGTTCCGTCTTCCAGCACAATCGTCCTCTCGTAGCCACGGAATTTCTGAAATGTGCCTGTCACAGTCACATATTCTCCTCCGGTCTTTTTGTCATCCGGCTTGAAATAAGTTACTGACACTTTCGGATGTTCTGCTGCATGCGCTATCAATGTCTGTAATTTTTCGTTCAGCTCTTCCTGCTTGTCTTCATCCAGTTCCACCTGTTCTTCTGTCAGTCTCGCTGTTTCTTTGATTGCAGCCTCATGTCCGGTCAATGCCGCAAATGGAGAAAACTGCGCCGCTCTGTCATAAATCGACATCCTTGAATGAACTTTTGACTGATGATGAGGTAAATTCAGAATATCCCCATATTTTTCTTCGCTTTCCGTCATCCGCTTTCTCCTTTCCTTCACTCTCTACGGTCTGCCGTTTCCTCTTTCATACAAAAAATGTGCCTCTGAATGCATGGATCACTGTCTTGTTCGAAATTCTGCCTGCTTCTATACAAAAACTACTTTCAAAAAATTCAGGCGCGGTGTCCGCCAATCTGATTATTTCTGTCTATCGTAGTTGCACCTTCCTGCAGATTAGTTCCTTTTAACATCGCATTTTTGCCATATTTTTTCTTCACGGAAAGCATTGCCTCCTGCAGTCTGCGCTCTTTTTCCATTCTCGTCTGCTCTGCCTTCTGTTTCTCTGCCAGTGCCTGATAATCGGTAAACAAATCCATTTGTGTAAACTCTGTCTGATTCGATACCGTATGCTTATCCACAACACGGTTTGCAGTGACATAGACACGCCGCACTAAAAGATTCTTATCCACAATGCGCTCATATAAATCCAAAACGGCATCCATGATTTTTGCAGTGGAAGATGTTTTTGTATCCAGATTTGCTGTTCCGTGGGCGTGCTTCGGAACGAATCTTCCATACCGGTCTGCTTTTACCTCGCCATGATACTTTTTCCGGATATCCGGGTTGGTCAGATTTTCAATATCGTAACCAATATCAAGTACAATCTGGTCTGTCACAAGCTGTTTCTCTACAAGGTCTAACACCAGTGCATCCGTCATCTCGCGGACGATCAGCTTTGTCTTTTCAAAATCATAAGGACAGTGCAGCACCTGACCGGAACCGATACTGTTTGTCTCCGGTTTATATCCCTTAATATCCGCAATCGTGACCGGCTCATAGCCCCATGCATGATCGATCAGAAGCTCCGCATTGATGCCAAACATTTTATAAAGAAGCTCTTCGTTATAATAATCACGCCCACCACCAATGGAACAGCGCGCAATATCGCCCATCGTGTAAAGTCCGGCCTCCTCCAACTTTTTCCGATAACCATGTCCTACCCGCCAGAAATCGGTCAGCGGTCTGTGATCCCACAGCAGTTTCCGGTAAGTCATCTCATCTAATTCTGCGATACGCACTCCATTTGCATCCGGTGTAACATGCTTCGCCACAATATCCATTGCCACCTTACACAGATAAAGATTCGTTCCGATTCCTGCTGTGGCTGTAATTCCAGTCTGTTCCAAAACATCCTGCATCATCTTTTCCGCAAGTTCTTTTGCAGTCATATGATACGTTTTCAGATAATGTGTCACATCCATAAAAACCTCGTCAATGGAATAGACATGCATATCTTCCGGTGCGATATATTTCAAATAAATATCATAAATTCTTGTGCTGTATTTCATATAAAGCGCCATTCGCGGCGGTGCTGTCACATAAGTGAGCGAAAGTTCCGGGTGTTCGTTCAGCTCATCGGAAAAATAAGAACTTCCCTCAAAAGTTCTTCCCGGTGCCTTTTGCAATCTCTCCCGGTTCACTTCCTTCACGCGCTGCACGACTTCAAAAAGCCTTGCTCTTCCCGGGATCCCGTACGCTTTCAAAGATGGTGAAACCGCCAGACAGATTGTTTTCTCTGTCCGCCCGGCATCCGCCACAACCAGATTTGTCGTAAGTGGATCAAGTTTTCTCTCGCTGCACTCCACGGAGGCATAGAACGACTTTAGATCAATTGCGATATAAATATGATTCTCGTTTTCGTTCATGAACGTACCTCCTGCACTTTCTCTTTTTTCCAAATCGATATCCTTAAGAACCAGAATATCGAATTCTTATCTTCAGTATATCAGAAAATACGTTCGATTATAAGTCTGTTTTTTATGTTTTAAAAATTGCTTCACCTGTTACCAACAGAACATAAGATATCGCTTACTGATTCAAAGCTCCCATAACACATTTTTCTATGTAATCTTCTCCTAAATCCGTGTTCAGTGTAAGGTCAAAATTCGCTGCTGCACCCCACATTCTTCCAGTATAATAATGATAATTATCCGAACGAAGTTTATCCTCTCTGCGGATTTTACGTTCGGCTTCTTTTTCAGATACATTCAAACGTCCCATGACACGTTTTTCTCTGCTTTCCATCGGTGCCGAGAAAAATATTTTTAAAACATTTGCATGGTCTCTTAAAATATAATCAGAACATCTTCCGACGATCACACAGTTGCCTTTTTCTGCGAGTTCTTTTATTACTTTCGACTCCGCTTCAAAAATCTTGTCTTTTGGAGCTTCCTCCTCAGATTTGCTGTAAATATAAACCTGATTCACCAGATCATATAAGAAACTATTTGTCATGGATTCCTCGTTTTTACTAATAAAATCTGAAGTCAGCCCGGTCGTTCCGGCAGCCATTTTGATGATTTCCTGATCATAGAAATCAAAGCCAAGTTTCTCTGCCAGCATTTTTCCAATGTCATGTCCGCCGCTTCCATACTGTCTTCCGATGACGATAATATTTTTCTGATAAGCTGCTTCGGTTTTCTCTGGTCTTGACTGCTCAATACTCTCTTTGTATTCCTCCGGGAACAAAAGAGTTTTTACAAACTCTAATTTCTTCCCAAGAAGTCTCGCAATAAAACCAACTAACAATGCCGCAATAAGAGTACCTTCACGAACACCATTTAATTTTCCTGAAAAAACAAAGGAAAGGATTGCTGCAATGACTGCCATGGAAGTATCAAAAATGATTTTTGTTGTTCCAAAATTTGTATTCCATGTCTGCACGACCGCGCGCACAAAGGATTCTCCCGGAAGCATGACAACATCTGCAACTACTTCTAAATACACACCAAATCCGAGCACAGCGCAGCCTGTCAGAAGTGCAATTATTTTTACAAAATAATTCTGCGGATTTACCCAGAAAAACAGATACATTGTCAGGTCAATGAAATAACCAAAGGCAATGGATACCGGAATCTGCAAAATATTGGCAATTTTGAAATTTTTCCGCAAAATTATGATCTGCAGAATGATCAGTAAAATACTGAAAAATATCGTAAAGTTTCCAAGCGTAAACGGAAAGTTTAAGCTAAGTACATACGGAATGGAGGAAATCGGCGATGTTCCAAGGCTTGCCTTTGTCACCAGACTGACTCCTAACGCATTCACAAATAATCCCACTAAAAATAAAAGATAACGTTTTAACTTGTTCATTTTCTTAATTCCTTTTCTACTATATTTTCTTTTCTGTCGTTTTCAGATTGACTCATCTACTCATTTTCTGTCTGTTTCAGGTTCTCATAGATTTTTCCGTAAACCGTCATGAACGCCTGATATTCTTCTTCTGAAATTCCAAGCAATGCCTGTTTCTCAATTTCCAAAAAGGCGTCATTAATTGTTTTTTGTCTTTCTTTCCCTGTTTCTGTCAGAAAGATATGAAACGTTCTTCGGTTTCCGTTTAAAATCCGTCTTTCAATCAGACCTTTTTCTTCCATACGGTTTAAAATGGAAGTCAGAGAACCAGCCTCCAAAAAACAGTTTTTGGCAATTTCTTTCTGGCTGCTGCCGTCATGGTCTTTTAAGTAATCTAACACCTTGGGCTGTCCAATGGTTAGACCTGTATTTTTCAATCGCTCCATCAACGATTTCTGCACTAACATCTGATTCGCCATGATCAGATAATGCAACGATTCGTCCATATCATTATCTCCCTCCAAAAAGAAATAGTTATAATTCAAACAGTTTGAATTATAACTATTTCTTTTTGGAATGTCAAATTTGTTTAATTCTAACTCACCTCAACATTCAAAAAAGGAGTCACCTTCCGGCAACTCCTTCTGTTTTTACTCACATTTTTCTTTTCTCTACTCCCCAACAGAGTAACCTTCCAACAATTTCATCAGCTCTCTGGCTTGCTTCTTTGCTTGTGAATGTAACACCCATTGTCTCGGTTGCTCCACTCTGCACAATACCACGCTCAAATAAACCTTTGGCATTCGGAGTTGTCATAAGAGCTAACTCTTTCGCACCACCACCGGACTGACCGAACACTGTCACATTCTCCGGATCTCCACCAAACTGTTCAATATTTTCATGAATCCATTCCAGAGCTTTTACAATATCGTCAAGCCCTGCATTTGCTGAATACTGGTATTTGTCTCCATTTAATGTCTCTTGTTCATGTCTGTATTTTATCTATTTAACTAATATATGTACAATAATTATTCGGAATTATACTATACTCTGGTGGAATAGTGAAACATGAAAAAAGACACAGGAATTTCTGCTGTGCCTCTTTCCACTTTTATTTTAAATTATTCAACACCAGTCTTCTATTTCTTATAGAATCCCCTTCTAATCACTAATTATCTACAGACTCTCCAACAGTCTGTCTACGCCTTCTGTCTCGTAAATTCCTTTATAATAGGCGACTTCCTCTTGGATCACCTGATCTATGACCTGCATACCCAGAAGTTCTACTGGAGCTTTGTCATCTGTCATGATATAAGTTCCACCTTCATAGGAAGTGCTTGCATCTGCTACTGCAAGCATCATATCTTTCAAGTCAGTATTCGAAAGATTACCTGCATTGTTTTTTAATGTATCCAACATTTCTGCGTTATTGGAAGCAAAAAGTTCCCGGTTCGTAGAACCCTTCACATCTGCGGTATAAACAGTTCCAAACACAGATGCGATCGTGTCAGAAAGATACTGGTTGATGTTTCCTTCCCCACTGCCACGCATATTCATGTTCACAACCATCACGCCATCGTCAGTCAGATGTTCCTTTACCATTGTGAAAAATTCTACAGACGACATCTGAAACGGAATGGTAATATCCTGATAGGCGTCCACCATGATCACATCATATTTTACATCCATTGCCTGTAAATACGCCCGACCGTCATAGGTTGTGACCTTCACATCATCCGGCAGGGAAAAATATTTCCGGGAAAGATCTGTGATTTTCTCATCAAGCTCCACACCCTCGATCGACATATCTCCAAAATATTTTCTGCACTGCGTTGCATAAGTTCCGGGTATAAATATTTTATAGTTCCCCTTTATTTTCCTCATATAATTCAGGTAAAATTGCCGCAAGATTTGTAAATTCTTTAATATTATGTCCAAATAAGCCCTGTGGAACAACTTCTGGAATACGGACTCCTTCTGGCAGTGTCTTTACAATTTTTCCATCTACAACTCCCATTCCGATCCAGAAACGGGAACAGAATACCATTCCGTCTTCGTATGGATACCATTTGTGTGTCATCGCTGCTGCACAATTGCCCTCTCCGATAGCGCACACTAACGAAGTGCATTTTTCTGTTCCAATCAACGATTCGTCGAAGCCAAAATCCGCCGGTCTCTTAAAATTTAATTTCAAAAAGTCTGGTCCCATTCCTGCATTTTCTAATATGTAGTGACTGACTCCCCATGTTTTCTGGTTCATCGGAACTGCCGGATCACATACATAATCTGCACGGTCTGCTCTGGCAAAGTAATGGTCTTCCGGATCCCATATTTTATATCTCAAATCAGAACCTACACTATGCCACGGGAACCACCAGTCAAGCATCTCAACTGTTACCCCAGGCATATAGGTTGTATTACATACAAATGCTGTTCCGTCCTCCATAACTCCATATCCAACCTGACAATATTCCTCATCTGCACCTGCAAGATACAAATTTCTTTTTTCAAATGGAACTGCTGGAATCTTAGATGCACCTTTATTTAAAATATCAAGTTTCTCCTGTGGTACTTCTGCTAAATCACGCTCGAAAAACTTATAATAAGATAATTGTTTTTCCTCTTTACTTACACCTACTTTTTTCATTTTATGACCTCTTTTCTTCTGTTTATAACATGTTCTGTTTCTTATCTTTAAAAACGTTAGAACGAGCTTATTATAACACAGAATCATAGATTCGCCACACACAAAAATAAACGCACAAATCGTGTTCTCTTAACAATCTGTGCGTTTATTTTTTACTTATTCACTTTTACATGTCCTGAATTTTCTTTTCTGATCATTATTCAGCCTTTGCGTCTGAAACAGAAACTTTATGGTCATACCAGGTTCCTTTTGTTCCGATCAGTGCAAGGTCAAACTCTTTATCTAATGCCTCTACCGGTACATCAAAAGCATATACTTCCTCTGTTGTTCCGTCAGAATATGTAACTTTCTCTGTTGTTGGCTGAATTAATTCCGCTCCGTCTTTCTGAGCTTCTTCGGCAGATCCTAAGAAAAGATTTACGATGTTCTGGGATGGCATCACGATGTGAAGTGTCATTTTTCCATCCTTTACCGTAAGTGTTCCACGTCCGTCATATACTTCGTTTACATGAAACATGCCGCTGTCAGTGTCGAATTTTGCAGAATAGGTTCCGTCTGCAAGAACGTCGCTGTTATCTGCTGATGTTGTGACAATATCTCCAAGAGAATCGATTGCTGCCTTTGTATGTGCAACATAGATCTGCTCGATTGCTTCGATTCCACCAAGTCCTGCGATCTGGCAGTCTACCGTATCAAAAGCACCGCTTGCTTCAAACTGGCTCTTCCAGGAATCTTCATCATCCCCAGCCATATCGTTGTTTGCATGATCTCCGGCTACAACCATTAATGGACGAAGGATCACCTTTGTGTATCCTGCTTCTTTTACATCATTGATCACATTCTCGCAGGCTGTTTCTTCCGGTTCGCCTTCTACTGTTCCGATAAATACATTGTCATATCCTAATTTTTCCATCTGGGCAGCCATCTGGCTGTAGCTTACTTTTGCAGTATGGGAAGTACCATGTCCCATGAACACAAATGCTGTTCCATCTTCTTTTGCAGCATCTAAGGAATCAAATCCTGCTGTTTTCACTGCTTCTGCTGTGATAGCTTCTGCTACTGCTGCTTTATCGTCATTAATGACAGTTGCGTCACTTCCAACTTCACCTAATAATGGTTCTGCTACTGTAACTGTTTCAAATTTATCTTTGTACGCATCTAATGCGTCCACAAGTTCATCATACTCTGCGCCATGCATTAAATGAGTTGGCTGTACGACAAGATTTTTCACTCCGTTTGCCACTGCTCTGTCAAGTGCCTGCTCAACATTGTCAATTTTTTCACCATCTCTTGCCTGCACATGGTTGATGATGATCTGTGCGGTAAATGCACGTCTTACAGACCAGTCCGAATAAGCTTCCTCTAATGCTTTTTCTACGCCGCCGATATCTTCTGCACGGCTGTCATTAAAAGAAGTACCAAAACTTACAACCAAAAGTTCATTCTCTCCGATACCATCTTCATTCAGTGGATCGTCTTTGGATGCATCGCCTGTATCTCTTCCGAAATAGTCCGGGTCAGCATTTTCTCCCTCCACAAGTTCCTTCTGTACATCTGTCAGCTTGTCCCATGCCGCTTTTGCTGCTTCACACTGCTCGTCTGTGTTCTCATTTCTTGTCTGCACATAAATTGCATCGATCAATGCTGCAACTTCATCTGCTGCTGCCTGATCATCCACCTCTGTGGCTTCTGTTTCTGCTGCTGCCTCTGTCTGTGGCTGTGTTGTCTCTGTCTCGTTCTTGCTTCCGCATCCTGTAAAAAGGCTTGCTGTCATTGTACACGCAAGAACAAGTGCAAGTGTTTTTTTCTTCATTTTTTTTCTCCTCTTTGTGATTCTGGCTTCATAGAGATCCGTACACAAAGAAAAAACTCCGGTCAGATATTCTGAACGGAGTAAAAAGTCAACGAAAAACAAGGCTTCTTTAAGCCTGCTAAACAGTACGACCAATTACTCGTGATCTGGGAATTATGTTCCCTGTACCAGACGCTTGGCAGGTTTCCTGGCTGAAAGATCGTCATATTGCTTCTGCCTTCCCAGTGCCTTGCACCAGTGACTTTCCAAATGGAATTGAAGCCATACTCCCTTATCACAGTGACGAGATCGTACAGGATTCACACCTGTTTCCCTTTTAACCAGTCTGGTTCATTGTAACAAATCGTTACATCTTAAAGAACCGGCTGGCACCAACTGTCTTCCCTATGAAACTGTATTATTCTGTGCTTCGTATGAAACGGTATCACCGTGCTTTCCGAAGCCTTACTTATGTTAGCACAGACTATCTTATTTTGCAATGAATATTCTGTCTCTTACGTCAGAAATGCTTTTTAAATCTATATTCTGTGAATCCTAACATTTTACTAAAAATAATATCAATTGCAATTGTATACAGAATCTTTGTCCTTTCATAAATCCACTCAAAATCAACGTTATTTTCTGTATAATCTTTTGGATTCTTTTTTCCCTCTATTCTTTCAAATACAATTCTTAAACAGTCATTTTTAACATAGTATCCTGAATGTACATAATGATTTCTCAAGCAAATAATTTCCTGTGCATATTTCTCAATTTGTATCTCCAACATTTGATGTTTAGTTGCATAATGTCCCTGTATGCTATATGTTACAAAGTTCTTTTTTATATTAGTAATGGGCTGTTTCTTGTAGTAACACTCAATAAAGCGATAAAACATCAAAAAATTATCCTCCAGGCTTCTTGATGTTTTTATCACAATGTACGGAATATTTCTAAGTTCTGCTTTACTTTCTCTATATGGAATTTCAGCATAACATTTCATCAGAAATTCAAGCAAGTCTACATTTACTGTCTTTTCCACATAATCATCTTTATACTCCAACTCCATATGTGGAATAACGAATTTGTAATAAGTGCCATCTACCATCACAAGAATCTTACTTATTTTAAACTTATTTGGACAATATAACTGCATATATAGCTGCAATTCACAAATATATTGCGATACCATATCATAATTGATTCTTCGTTGAAGCTCAATTTCAATATATCCATTGAAATCAATTGTAATATTATGTAATTTCCTACTTTGCGTTCTATTCCAATCATCTGCCACTGATATTCTTTTGATATTATTCCTATTTATTTCTATATTTTTTGAACTGTCTTCATTTGATAAAACAAGCACATCTTCGTTATCGCTCATTTTTGTCGTTAAGCTCGGATAACCTATTAAATCACTTATGCATTTACTATAGATTTTTATCTTATTTACCTTAGGTGTAACTGGCAAAAGATCTATTTTTTCAAGCATCGCATGCTCAAAATAGATCCTCGATTGAAATTTTGTTTTTTTCCCGCCGTCTGGTGTTCCATATACACTGCAATTTCCTGCATAGTGTGCATCTTTTACGAGGATATTTTTCTTGTTCTGATGGTCTATAAGCAAAATATCCCTTGTCTTGTACTCAGTATTTACACCAAAAAATTTAACTCCATTAATAGCTTCTATTTCTTCCGTGATATCATACTCTGCCTCTATTTTAATGATTGTATCTTTAATCTCATAATTACATTTATATTTTTCAGTATAATTCTTATTAAAAAAACACACTGCCATAGTCATCCTCCACATAATATCAGACAAATGTTTTCAGTATATACTTTATTTGCGCTTGTTTCCTATACACTCTGTATGTATTCATTCAATAATTGTTTAATTTCGTTCGGGTGCAAATCTCTATCGGCATATTGTATCTTCTGTAAGATAAATCTCTTTTCATCATTTGACCAACGAAAATCTTCTTTCATATATGGCAAATAAATTTTGTCTAAGGCATCCAATTGTAATAAATCATAATGTTTCAAAATATCTTCATTCATACAATTATTTATGGCTGTTACATCAATCGTTCCGTCTTCAAGAATATATTCCGTTTTCAATTTTTTATAATGCTTATTTTTTCTCAGAGTTTCCCATACCTGCTCCCAATATATTTCAAATATTTTCGTACCCTTTTTATCTTTTTTCATAAATGAATATGGTAAGACCTTTTCCTGATTCCTTATATAATCATCATCCAAACGAAAGAAAAATGTGTTTGGATAGTTAATATCACTTTCTTTACCGGAAGCCATAAACCCAATACCAAAATAACCATAATTATTGTTCTTATCTTTATATTGCTTCCAAAACATATATTTAATCTTATCTAATTTTGTAGAAAAGTTTTTTTACCTTAGTATAATCAAACTTTACAATTTGTCTTGCGCAAATAATATCCAATATCAATTCACTGCTAAAGTATTGTATTCGGCTATCATATAAATCATCAAAATATATACTATTTTCAAATTCATCCGTATCAATAGCATCTCCACCCTCACTACACATTCTATTGTATAGTTCAGTTGCACTCAAACGTTTTTCGCTATATTCAAACAAAATAGGGTTATCCACCAGATGTTGCAATCCTAATAGATGTGGCAAATCTTGTGGTTTAAATGTAAACCTTATAATATCTCCATTGTTCAATGGAATTTGAATATTTGTTTTTATTAGCTTTTCATAGTCTGCAATAATATTTTTGATTATATTCAAAGTTTTCCTCCGTAAAAAAATAAATGCCTTCCAGGAAACCCAGAAGACACTTATAAGCATTTTCACTTTTTTCTCCGAAGAGTAAGATACTGTTGGCTCAATGCATAAACCAACGTGAAGACCTCCATTTGCATTTGGTATCACTCACACAAACTTCATCAGCCAAGCTGTTCTCCACCCGTAAGCTAAAAGAACCTCTCTTAATATATGCAAAACTCATATAAATTATTAACTATTTCTTCTTTCAGTCTATCATAAATAGATTGATACGTCAACTAAATCAAAAACTTCCGACAATGCAAATTGTAGCATAATTTAGCAATTTATGACTACATGTTAGTAGTAAAAATAGTAGTAAAACGGAAATTCCTACTACTAAGGTTTAAGAAAGACAATATTTTTCTTTAAGAATCAGCGCAGTAGTCTCTACCGTAGCATTACAAAACTTTCCTTAGCCCCACATTGCTTAGAATTTTAATTGCAATTGAATTTAACAATACCTTTAACTGAATTTCCTCATTTTGTATATATATCAGTCACGGATCTAATAAATTTATCAATGTCGTTTTTGCCATTATATTCATTGATTATATTTATAAATTCTCCCTGTCTACAAACAAGGAAAAATGTTCTAAAACTTTATAAAAATATTGAAATCAAATTTCATATCCATGCAAGCACTTTGTCTCATTATAGAAAGCTAATGCTTCATATTACGGCAAATCCAAATATTCTCCTAGTATTCCTTCGATTTTATCATACCTCTGTGGAATAATAACATCACAATATATTTGTCTTTGGCGTCGATCATATACCTCTCCTGCAAATATTTCTTTATATTCCTCTCTTCCCATCATATAAATAGTTGAATATGCAAAATCAATCGTTAATTCCAGTAACTCATCTACCATCTTCTTCGGGAAGACAAGACGAGATTGCTTAATTTCAGCTCTTAACTGCGTGGCTAACTCTTTATCTGACTGAAGTCTACCGCAAATCAAACAAGTTCTTAAATCCTCCATATTTTTAGTAAACAAAATATATATCTTTTTCGCTATGTCCTTCTGTGTATCCTGCTGACACTCTCCCCACATAAGTTCCTCCAGCGATATTTCAAAAAACTTTGCGATTTGTGATATTTTATATATATCTGGAAGACTTTCTCCCGTTTCCCTTAGTTAAAGATATTGTTGGGTATCTCAAGATGTGTCATTCGATTTTGCCGATAAAGCGGTAGAAGATTTCCACTTCCTGTTCCCGGCTTCCGTCCTCACTTTTGACCGCTTCATGGACAAGGATTTTTTCAATCAGCGTATTCAGAAGTTCAGCCGTCAATTCTGTGGGATTGACATACTGTTTCATCAGACCTATCCACTTTTCAGCGTCAACCGCTGTCTGGGCGGCGGTCTCCATCGCTTCGTGAAGCCGTTCAATTTTTACGTCCAATTCTCGCTGTTCGCCCTGATACTTTTCGGACAGCATATTGAAATTGTATTCTGTAATGCGTCCGGCAGACCAGTCCTCATACATTTTTGCAAACAGGGTGTCTACTTCTGCTTTGCGCTTTTCCGCCTTTTTCAGTTCGGCTGTCTGCCGCTTCCTTGCAGTATTGCGTTCCTTGTCGCTGGCGTTAAGTAGCCGTTTCAGAAGTTTGTCCCCATCCTGCTGTGCCAGCACAGACCAGTATTGCAGACGGGAAAGGACATAGGCGTAAAGCACATCATAGCGGATATAGTGCATGGAACACTGGTGCAATCCTTGCCCGTACTTGCTACAATGGTAGTGGGCATAGGGATTTTTGTTCTGGCTGTTCATACCATAGGCCAGCGACCAGCCGCAGTCCGCACATTTTACCAGCCCGGAAAATATCTGTGTTGTGCCGTTCTTCTGCCGTCTGCGCCTGTTGCAAATCTGCTCCTGTACTTGACGGAACACATCTTCGGAAATAATCGCTTCGTGGGTGTTCTCCACACGATACCATTCCTCTTTTGGCTTGCGTACTTTCTTCTTGTTTTTGAATGAAATGTTGGTCTGCTTATTGTGGACGCTGTGTCCGATATAGGTTTCCTCTTTCAGAATACTTTTCACCTGCGCTATCGTCCACGCATAGGCTTTTTCCTCCGGCGCTCCGGCATAGATATTTGCGAAAGTGCCGTATCTCTGGAAATTCAGCCAGCCGGGAGTAGGTACTTTTTCTTCGACCAAAATCCGTGTAATGCTGGCGGCTCCCCGGCCATGAACGGCAAGGTCAAAAATCTTTTCGATAATCCACCTTGTTTCCGGGTCAATCAGAAGATGGCCTTTCTTATCTGGGTCTTTGACATAGCCAAGCGGAGCATAGGCTCCATAGTGTGCGCCATTTGCGAACCGTGTCCGCATGGCCGCCTTTACCTTTTTGCTGGTCTGGCGGGCGTGCATTTCATTCAGAATGTTGAGGAATGGGGCAAGCTCATTCTCTCCGTTGATGGTGTCCACATTGTCATTGACAGCGATATAGCGGACGCCTTTGCTGGGAAAGTAGATTTCCGTGTACTGGCCGGTCAGAATGTAGTTTCTGCCTAAGCGGGATAAATCCTTCGTAACAACGCAGTTGATTTTCCCGTCCTCAATGTCATCAATCATTCTCTGAAAATCCGGCCTGTCAAAGTTCGTTCCAGACCATCCATCGTCGATATATTCATCTATGACATTCAGGCCATGCTCGGCGGCATATTGCCGGAGCATCATGCGTTGTGTCTGAATACTCCCGCTTTCTCCTTGCAGTTCATCGTCCCGGCTCAATCTCATATAAAGCGCCGTGTTGTAAATCGTAGTATTG
>ERZ860508.327-NODE-327-length-41498-cov-4.924716_pt1 | contig 41498 bp, 35 predicted proteins | sample MGYA00509976_ERZ860508 | MGnify/ENA primary metagenome ERZ860508 (study PRJEB30046, sample SAMN00715242) | human gut metagenome | study: EMG produced TPA metagenomics assembly of the A metagenome-wide association study of gut microbiota in type 2...
TGTCGCAGCCAGTCAGAGCAATGTCCTGCGGGACGCGGAAGCCGCTCTTTTTCAGATGACTGAGGACACCCAAGGCACAGACATCGTTGATAGCGACGATGGCGGTTGGCAGGGGCTTGTCCGCCAGCTGCGCCAGCATCCGCGCAGCACCGATTTCACCGGACTGCGTGGTGAAGCCAGTGGGGAAAACATACTGCTCCTCCGGCGGCACGCCAAGGTGCGTCATTTCCTGATGATACATCGTGATGCGCGCATCGGAAAAGCGAGTGTTCAGACGACCGCCGATGAACGCAATCCGCCGATGCCCCAGATTTGTCAGGTGTGTCATCACTTTCCGGACGCCCTCGAAGGAATCCGACGCGATGTTGATGGAGGACATGCCCTCGATTAGCGGCCCGATCGTCACAACGGGCATTGCGTGGTGCAGCCGTTTCAAGTTGTCCAGAATCACCTCCGCTGGGCCGTCTTCCACCAGACCGCCCGTCAGCGCGACACCGTCCGGACGATGCTCCAATAAGCGGCGAATCATCTGGTCGTTTGTGATGGTCCCCGGCGTGTGGCAGAAAACCTCCAGCGCGTAGCCGTGGCGGGTGGCTTCAAGTTCCGCGCCGCGCATCAGCATCGAGCAGTACGGGTTGTCGAAATCACCGATGACCAGCGCGAGCGTGCCGGTGCGCTTCTCCTGCCCCTGCGGATGCGAATGCGCGGTGGAGGGCTGATAATGCAGCGCTTCTATTGCTTCCTGCACCTTCTGGCGCGACTTGGCGGAGATGCTGCCGCCGGACATAGCGCGCGAGACAGTGGCAATGGAGACACCCGCGCGCTCCGCCACGTCGTAAATCGTAACTCTACCGTTTTCCATTGGGAAAACCTCCCTCCTGCCCTACTGACAGGGAAATGCTGTAACCTTGCCATCATGGGCAGAAACCTTTCCTGTTCCGACATCATTATAACACAAAGAGTGAAAGAAAACAAGTCGCTTACAGAAAACAAGTGAAAATATTTTTCAGAAATCATGATGTAAATGGAAAGAAAACAGCCTTTTCAAACATTTTTTCAAAAACCCCTTGACAAGTACGTTTCTGAAATGTATAATAAGGTCATAAAGAAACGTCAAAGGTACAAACTGCCGAGGCGATGAATTGTAAGCAGAATTGTAAGCGAAAACGACGTTCTTTCAAAACCGGATCGGACGGGAATGAGCCCGTTCAGATAGAGATTCAAGAGGAGGAACCAAGGCATGAAAAAGTTGTTCTCTCTGGTACTGGCGGTCGCAATGGTGCTGAGCATGGCGTGCTTCGCATCGGCGGAAGAAAATACGACGCTGACCATCGTCGCGTGGGACGTCGGCACGACGCCGTACTATCAGGCGCAGAAGGAAGCCTTTGAAGCAACCCACCCCGGTGTGACCATCGAATACGTTGACGTGGCGTCTCAGGACTGGGACACCAAGGCTGGCACGATGCTTTCCGGCGGCGACACCAGCGACCTGTTCATGGTCAAGCAGAACATCAACATCATGAACTGGGCACAGCAGGGCTTCGCGGAGCCGCTGACTGACTACATTGCCAAGGACAACTACGATCTGTCCGGCTTCGTGGGCATGGAACCCAACTACGCGCTGGACGGCACGCAGTACGCGCTGCCTTTCCGCTCTGACTTCTGGGTGCTGTTCTACAACAAGACCCTGTTTGACGCGGCGGGCGTGGCTTACCCCACCAACGACATGACGTGGGAGGAATACGCGGCGCTGGCGAAGGAAATGACCGGCAAGGGCAACTGCAAGTATGGCTGCCACTACCACACCTGGCTGTCCGCAATCGTCAACTTTGCGGTGGACGACGGCAAGTTCACGCTGCTGGGCGGCAAGTATGACGAAATGAAGTACTTCTACGACCTCGCACTGTCCCTGGAAGACGCGGATGCCTGCCGCAAGTACACTGAGCTGACCGCGGCTGGCCTGCACTACTCCGGCGCGTTCCAGACCGGCGACACTGCCATGATGCCCATGGGCTACTGGTACGTCGCGACCCTCATCAACAACATCAAGAATGGTCTGTGCGACTTTGAATGGGGCATCACCGCGCTGCCGCACAAGGAAGATGTGCAGGCGGGTTCCTCCTTCGGCAACCTGACCGGTATCATGATCAACAAGAAGTCCGAACACAAGGATCTGGCTTGGGAATACGTCTCTTGGCTGTGCGGCCCGGAAGGCGCGAAGGTCACCGCTGGCTGCGGCAACCGTCCGGCATGGGTCTCTGAGGAAGTTGCGGAAGTGCTGGCGTCTGTGGACGGCTTCCCGCAGGACGAAAATTCCAAGAAAGCGCTGCTGCCCAGCATGGTTTCCATCGAAATCGGCGTGAGCGACAAGCTGGCGGAAATCCAGACCATCCTGAACGAAGAACACACCATGATTATGACGCGCGAAATCTCCGTCGATGAAGGCATCGAGGAAATGAACGAGCGCGTGGCGGAACTGTACGAGTAATCGGCATCCGCAAGCAAATCAAGCATCCATAAGCCAGTGGGCGGGGAGGGCGACCAAAACTCGCTCTTCCCGCCTATTGTCGATTTTTCGGAAAATCAGGCTGAAAGGGGAGTCCGACCATGACTGAGATTGCTGCCAAGCAGCGCAAACACAAGATGAGTAGGCTGGAGAAGAAAAATACCCTCATTGCTTACTCCTTTCTGGCACCGAACTTTCTGGGGTTTGCCATCTTCACGCTCGTCCCGGTAGTTTGCGCAATCCTACTGGCGTTCGTGGAGTGGAACGGTGGCGACATCAGCAATGCCCATTTTGTCGGACTGCAGAATTTCGCGGAAATTTTCAAGGTGGACAAAGTTGCCAGCAAGTGGGCAAACGGCGACTACCTGTACTTCTTCAACCGCGTTGACCTTGGCATTGCGTTGAAAAACACCGTGTTCTATGCGCTGATTAACGTGCCACTGACGCTGGTGTGCGCGATTGCCTTGGCGCTGGCGCTGAACAAGGCGAAGGGCGCGGTTGCGTTCCGCACGATTTTCTTCTTCCCCTATGTCGCCTCCATGGTCGCTATCTGCGTCTGCTGGAACTTCATGCTGATGAAAGATGGCCCGGTCAATCAGATGATCATGGCGCTGGGCATCAACTTCAACAAATCGTGGACAGCGGACTCGACGATGGCGATGTGGGCGATTATCCTTGTCAGCGTGTGGCGCTCGATGGGCTACTACATGGTCATCTACCTCGCTGCGCTGCAAGGCGTTCCGCGCGAACTCTACGAAGCGGCGACGGTGGACGGCGCGAACAAGTGGCAGCAGTTCCGCAATGTGACCCTGCCGCAGATTAAGCCCACGACGTTCTTCTGCACCATCATGCTGGTCATTGGCAGCTTCAAGATTTACGACACGGTCGCCATCATGACCAACGGCGGCCCCGGACGCGCGACGAAGATGCTTGTTACCTACATCTACGACGTGGCGTTCAACAACATCAAGTACGGTCAGGCGAGCGCGATTGCCATGGTGCTGCTTGTCATCGTTCTGATTGTGACCATCATCCAGTTTGCAAACGAAAAGAAATTCGCCAACGACTAAGAAAGGAGGAAGAACACCATGAGTCAGACGGCTGTTGTTACCCATCAAAAGGCGATTCGCAAGGACAACCCGGTCATGAGGGCGATTGGGCGTGTGCTGCTGTATACGGTGCTGATTGCGATGGCGCTGTTTACGCTGATTCCGTTTGTGTGGATGCTTTCCTCCTCCTTGAAGCTGGATCAGGAAGTATTCCAGTACCCCATCCGCTGGATTCCGGAAACGTTCCATTGGGAAAACTACCGAGTTATCTGGGAACGCGTGTCGCTGCTGACGTACTTCAAGAACACGGCGATTATCGCGCTGGCAGTGACGTTCCTGCAGACGCTGACGTCCTCTTTTGCAGCGTATGCGTTTGCAAAGCTGCGCTTTAAGGGGCGCGACCTGCTGTTCGTGGCGTATATCGCAACGATTGCTGTGCCGTGGCAGGCGTACATGCTGCCGCAGTTCATCATGATGCGCTCGATGGGGCTGTATGACACGCTGTTGGCGATGATTGTGCTGCAGGCGTTCAGCGCGTTCGGCGTGTTCCTGATGCGCCAGTTCTATCAGGGCATCCCGACGGAACTGTGCGAAGCGGCGCGCATTGACGGACTGAGCGAATACGGCATCTGGTGGCACATCATGCTGCCGCTGAGCCTGCCTGCCTTGTCTACCCTGACCATCTTCACCTTCGTGAACACCTGGAACGACTTCCTTGGCCCCCTGATCTACCTGACCAAGACCGAGCTCAAGACCATCCAGATCGGCCTGCGGATGTTCATTACCCAGTATTCCGCAGAATACGGCCTGATCATGGCGGCCTCTGTGGTGGCACTGATCCCTGTGCTGATCGTATTCCTTTCTCTGCAGAAATATTTTGTGCAGGGTGTTGCATCCACCGGTATCAAGGGCTAAAATAACACCCGTAAGCGGGGTGCGGGCAGTCCCCGCGCCCCGCATTTTTTGCAGAAATAGAGGGAAAGTGTTATGTTATATCCTGAACAGAATGAAGCGCGCCTGAAACTGAGCCTTGACGGCACATGGGAGTTTGCACTTGGCAGCTGCGCGGAAAACCAGTTCGACCCCGCAAAGCCCCTGCCGGACGCGCAGCCCATCGCCGTGCCCGCCAGCTACAACGACCAGAACGACCAGACCACCGCCCTGCGCCGCCACTACGGCTGGGCGTGGTATCAGCGCAGCATTACACTGCCTGCCTTCTGCGCCGGGCAGCGGGTGGTGCTGCGGTTTGGCTCGGTGACCCACACGGCAAAGGTCTGGCTGAACGGTCAACTCATTGCGCAGCACAAGGGCGGCTTCACCCCGTTTGAAGCCGATGTCACCGCACTGCTGCACCCCGGCGAAACGGCTCTGCTCACCGTGGCCTGCGACAACCGGGTGAACCACAGCACTCTGCCTGTGGGCAACGAGGACGGCCAGCTGGCCTTCTTTGGCTCGGACAATGCGGGCATCCCCAGCGTAGAAGCTGCCAAGCGCGCCGCCGCACCCCAGAACCGCCCGAACTTTGATTTCTTCAACTATGCCGGCATCCACCGCCCTGTGGTGCTCTACACCACCCCCAAGGAGTATATCGAGGATGTGACTGTGGTGCCGCACACAGACGGCACGGTGCAGTATGCGGTAAAAACCACCGGCGGTGCGCCGGTTCAGGTGACCGTGTTGGATGCTGACGGCAGCGCCGTGGCACAAGCAGAGGGCGCAGAAGGCACCCTGACCATCCCGGAAGTGCAGCTCTGGGAGCCGAAGCCCGGCACGCCCTACCTGTACACCCTGCACGTCACCTGCGGGGCAGATGTCTACGACCAGACCTTTGGTGTGCACAGCGTCGAGGTGCGGGGTACACAGGTGCTTTTGAACGGCAAGCCGCTCTATTTCAAGGGCTTTTGCAAGCACGAGGATTTTACCGCCCATGGCCGTGGCTTTGACCCGGTGCTGAACGTAAAAGATGTAAACCTCATCCACTGGGCCAATGCCAATGCCGTGCGCACCAGCCACTACCCCTACGCTGAGGAGTTTTACGATCTGTGCGATCGGGAGGGCATTCTGGTCATGGACGAAACCCCGGCGGCGGGGCTGCGGTGAATCCTTATAAGGAATACCCCATTGCAGAGCATCACCGGCAGGTGCTTGCCGAGATGATCCATCGGGACAAAAACCACCCCTGCGTGGTGCTGTGGAGCCTTGGCAACGAGCCGGATCTGGAACACTTCCCGCAGGATGCCTACGACTACTGGTACCCCCTCTATGAGCTGGCCCATCAGCTGGACCCGCAGAACCGCCCCGTTACCCTCGTCTGCTGCCAGAACGACTATACGAAGGATATCACCACCCGCACCATGGATATCGTCTGCATCAACCGCTATTACGGCTGGTACAACCTGTCCGGCGATCTGGATGCCGCCTGCTATGGCCTGAATCAGGAGCTGGATTTCTGGGCAGACCAGCACAAGCCTGTGATGATGAGCGAATACGGCGCAGACACCCTTGCCGGTCTGCACACTGCCGGAGCGGAGATGTTCAGCGAGGAGTTTCAGGAGGAGTTCTACCGCCGTCTCGATGCGGAGTTTGACAAGCGCCCCTGGTTCGTGGGCGAATTTGTCTGGAACTTTGCGGACTATGACACTGTGCAGGGCCCCATGCGGGTGGACGGCAACAAAAAGGGCCTGTTTACCCGTGACCGCCGCCCCAAGCTGGGCGCGCATTTCCTGAGAGAACGCTGGAAGGACATTCCAACGTTTTACTTCAAATAAACCTCTCAGTCTGCTTCGCAGACAGCTCCCCTAATAGGGGAGCCCTTGGCAAAGAGGAAAAAGAATCTTCTTGAGATAAGGAGCTGCTTATGAAGACCTATCCGAATCACCCAATGACCGACGCCGAGGCAAGGCAGGCACTGGCCGATGCCTGCAATCAGGTGGAGACCAATCTGCCGCTGTACACCTGGCAGTGCCAGAATCATTCCAGTGTAAACGGCATCTACCCCGGCTGTGCCAACAACCAGTGGACTTGTGGCTTCTGGCCCGGTGAGATCTGGCTGGCCTACGAGGCCACCGGGGACGAAAAATTCAAGACCGCCGCCCTCATTCAGGTGGACAGCTTTGCCGACCGCATTGCCCGCAAGGTGGAGGTGGACCACCACGACATGGGCTTTCTGTACAGCCCCACCTGCGTGGCAGCGTGGAAACTGGTGGGCAGCGAAAAGGGCAAAAATGCCGCTATCGCCGCCGCCGACCAGCTGCTGACCCGCTACCAACCCAGCGGAAAATTTTTGCAGGCATGGGGCGCTATGGATGATCCGGACAACTACCGCTATATCATCGACTGTATGCTCAACGTGCCGCTGCTCTACTGGGCAGCACAGGTGACCGGCAGCGACCACTACCGTGAGATCGCCGCCGCCCACACCGCTACCACACTGGCAAACTCCTTCCGGCCGGACGGCAGCACCTACCACACCTTTTTTATGAATCCGGACGGCACCCCCAAGGGCGGACGCACCTGTCAGGGTTATAAGGATGACAGCTTTTGGGCACGGGGTCAGGCATGGGGCGTGTACGGAAGCGCCATCGGCTACACCTACACCCACGATGAAAAGTTCCTCGATGTGTTCCGCAAGGCGCTGGACTTTTATCTTTCCCGCCTGCCGGAGGATCTGATCCCCTGCTGGGATATGCTCTTTGCGCCGGAAAGCGGCGAGCCGCGGGATTCTTCCTCTGCTGCCATCGTGGCCTGCGGCCTGCTGGAAGCAGCCAAGTATGTGGACGAAACAGAAGCTGCCCAGTGGCGCACGCTGGCCCGGCAGATGCTGGCCAGCCTCGCCGCAAACTACGCAGTCAAGCCCGGCACCCTCGGCTCCGGCCAGCTGCTGCACGGCACTTACAGCAAAAAAAGCCCCTACAACACCTGCACCCCGGAGGGCGTGGATGAATGCACGAGCTGGGGCGATTATTTCTACATGGAGGCGCTGACCCGCCTGACCAAAGACTGGGAGATGTACTGGTAATGAACTTACAGACCAAAGCGGATTTTACCGCACTGATGCACAAATTTCTCGACCCGCTCAAGCCTTATTATTCCGCAGGCTGTGCCCGGCTGCATCTGGGCGATACGGGCGTGACCTACAACCAAAATGCCATTGAGCTGGAAGCCTTCAGCCGCCCGCTGTGGGCGCTGGTGCCCTTCTGGGTGGGCGGCGGTTCCGACCCGGAGTTTGAAGAAATTTACCGCAAGGGCCTTGCCGCAGGCTCCGACCCGGAAAACCCGGAATACTGGGGAAGATGCAAAGATTACGACCAGTGCTTTGTAGAGATGGCCGCCATTGCCTGCGGCATTCTGACCGCCCCGGAAAAGCTGTGGACATCGCTCTCTGACACCGAAAAACAGAACCTTGCCGCATGGCTGGGGCAGATCAATGCCCACACCATCCCGGACTGCAACTGGCAGTTTTTCCGCATCCTTGTAAATCTTGCCCTGAAAAGTGTGGGGATGCCTTACAGCCCGGAGCTGCTGGAGGACGGTCTTTGCAAAATCGACAGCTATTACAGCGGCGACGGCTGGTCTACCGATGGTGCCTCGGTGCAGAAGGATTACTACATCCCCTGGGCCATCCAGTATTACGGCCTGTTGTACTCCCGCTTTGCCGCCAACACCGACCCCCGGCGTGCCGCACTCTACCGCCAGCGGGCCCAGCTGTTCGCGCAGCAGTTTGTCTATTGGTTCGATGCCAACGGCGCAGCGCTGCCCTTTGGACGCAGCCTGACCTACCGCTTTGCTCAGAACAGCTTCTGGGCGGCCTGTATCTGGGCGGGGCTGGAACCGCTGCCCCTGCCGGTGATGAAGGGGCTCATCGTCCGCAACTTCAACTGGTGGCTGGGGCAGAAAATGTTCGACCGGGACGGCATCCTCACCATCGGCTACTGCTACCCGCAGATGTACATGGCCGAGCGGTACAACGCCCCAGGCAGCCCCTATTGGGGCATGAAGAGCTTCTTGCTGCTTGCTTTGCCGAACGACCATCCCTTCTGGTCTGCCGAGGCTGCGCCCATACCCGCATTGGAGCGGCTCAAGCCCATGCCCTATGCCAACATGCTGGTGCAGCGGCGGGCGGGCCGGGTAACGGCCTACGCCGCCGGTGTCAACGAGGGCCACGGCCACGGACAGTTCCCGGAAAAGTACGCAAAATTTGCCTACGATACCCGCTTCGGCTTCTGCGCCTCCCGCAGCCGGGAGGTGCTCCATCAGGCCGCACCGGACAGTATGCTGGCCTTTGTGATAGACGATAACGTGTTCGTGCGCAAGGTGAGCAAAATGTGGGAAATTGAAGCCGGAGCTGTGACTGCGCAGTGGTCGCCCTTTCCCGGCATTGAGGTGACCACTACTATCACCCCCACGGCCACCGGCCACCACCGCCATCACGAGATTGACAGCAGTTTCGACTGCGAAGCCTACGACTGCGGTTTTGCCGTGCCCAATTTTGCACCGGGCTATGCCGAAAGTGTGGAAAACGATACCGCCGAAGCCCATTGCGACACCCTGCGCTGCACCGTGCGCGGCAGGGGAGAGGCAGTGGTCATCGGCTGCGACCCCAACACCAGTCTGTACTTCACCAACGTCCATCTGCCCGCCGTGAAGTACCACATCCCCAAGGGGCACACAGAACTGGATACCGAGGTCTTTGACGAAGCGGACTGATGCCGCTTCTTTCCAGAAAAACAGTCGTTTTTGTGCGGCTGTTTTTCTTATATCCTGTGCTATAATAAAAGCAGAAAATGCTGCGAGGTGACATGTATGCCTTTGAACGATCCCATTACCCCGGCGCTTCTGGCTGACCCGGAAATTTTCCAGAAGAACCGCCTGCCCTTCCATGCCCATTTTGCTGACCAGACCAGCCCGGAAATGCCTCTGACCGTCAGCTTGGACGGCGAGTGGGCTTTCCGCTATGCGGAAAACCTGACTGCACCCTTTACGGACTGGGACACCCTGACCGTGCCGGGCTTTATCCAGATACAGAGCCTGCAAAAGCCCGGTCAGCCCTACGGCGCGCCCCATTACGTCAACACCCAGTACCCGTGGGATGGTCACGAAAAGCTGCACCCCGGCGAGATTCCGCAGGATTATAACCCCATCGGGGAGTATCAGCGCAGTTTCACCCTGCCGGAAAGCTGGGCGAGCTGCTATCTGCGCCTGAACGGTGCCGACAGCACCGCCGCCGTCTGGTGCAACGGCGTTTACATCGGCTACACCGAGGATACCTTTACCCCCGCCGAATTTGATATGACCGCCGCCGTCCATCCCGGCGAGAACACCCTGACCGTGCAGGTGTACCGCTTTTCCTCCGGAAGCTGGTTGGAAGATCAGGATTTCTGGCGCATGAGCGGGCTGTTCCGCTCGGTGGAGCTGTTCACAAAGCCTGAGCTGCATCTGGAAGATGCCTTTGTGAAGCAGGAGTTCGCCCCGGACTTCTCCAGTGCCACAGTCACCTTTGATTGCAAGGTCAGCGGCGCGGGCACCATCTCGGTGGTGTTCAACGGGCAGCAGCAGTCTGCTGAGGTGGGTGTGCCTGCGGAATACGACAGCGGCGTGGTGTTCGGCAAGGGCGAGGCTGACCCGGACGTGGAGGAGGACGTGCAGGATGTTTCCTTTACCTTTGCGGTGACTGATCCCGCCCTGTGGAGCGCTGAGCAGCCGAACCTGTACGAGGCGGAAATTGCCCTGCTGAATGAGGGTACTCTCGTGGAGCGTACCGGCATGAAAGTCGGTCTGCGGAAGTTTGAACGGAAGGACCTCCAGATGCTTTTGAACGGCCAGCGCATCGTGTTCAAGGGCGTGAACCGCCACGAATGGAGCTGCCGCACCGGCCGCACGGTCAGCCGGGAAGAAATGCTGTGGGATGTGAAAAACCTGAAGGCCCACAACGTCAACGCTGTGCGCACCAGCCACTACCCGGACGACCCGTATTTCTTACAGCTCTGCGATGAATATGGCCTGTATGTCATTGGGGAAACGAACCTTGAAACGCATGGCACATGGCAGAAGCTGGGCGCGGATGGCTCGGACGAGTGGACACTGCCCGGTGCGCGCCCGGAGTGGCGGGAGAATGTGCTGGCCCGTGCCGAAGCCATGCTGGAGCGGGACAAAAACCACCCTGCAATCCTCGTCTGGTCTTGCGGCAACGAGAGCTACGGCGGCAAGACCCTGTGGGAGATGAGCGAGTACTTCCGCCGCACCGACCCCAGCCGCCTTGTGCACTACGAGGGCATTTTCTGGGACCGGGAATATCCCGCCACCTCCGACATGGAAAGCCAGATGTACACCCCGGTGGCAGACATTAAAAAGTTTCTGGCGGAGCACCCGGAAAAGCCTTTTATCATGTGCGAGTACAGCCACGCCATGGGCAATAGCTGCGGCGGCATCACCGACTACACCGAGTACGCCTATGAAGAGCCGCTGTATCAGGGCGGGTTTATCTGGGAGTACATGGATCACGGCATCGCAGTGACCGACCCGGACGGCAGACCCGGCTTTGCCTACGGCGGTGACTTTGGCGACCGCCCCACCGACCGGGAATTCTGCGTGGACGGTCTGGTACTGCCGGACCGCCGCAACACCCCCAAGATGGACGCAGTCAAGGCGGCATATGCGCCCCTGAAGATCACCCTGACCGATACGGAAGCGGTGGTGGAAAACCGGAATCTCTTTACCGACCTGAGCGCCTACGACCTTGTGTTTGCATCCTCGGTCAACGGCAAGCCAGAGCGCCGCGCGGTGCTCCGGGCGGACTGTGCACCCGGTAAAACCGTGCACATTGCGTTCCCGTTCGCTCTGCCGGAAGCAGGGTTTGCCTGCATGACCGTTGCCGCTATCCAGCGGGCTGCAAAGCCCGGCATCCCAGCGGGCTATGAAGCTGCCTTTGGGCAGGTATGGCACAACCACGCCGCCGCCCGGCTGACCCTGCCCGCTCCGCAGCTGGTGGAGATGGACTGCAACATCGGCGTAAAGGGCGAGGGTTTCGAGTACATCTTTGGCCGCGGCAAAGGGCTTGTGTCCATCCGTTATAACGGCGTGCAGCTGCTGGACGATACCGTGCGCCCCAACTTCTGGCGTGCGCCTACCAACAACGACGAGGGCTGCGCAGAGCCGTTTGAATTTGCCTTCTGGAAAACTGCGGGCCTTTATGCCCGGTGCGATGCCCTGACCGCCGAAACAAAGGGCGAGTTCGTCACCGTCCGCGCAAACTACACCCTGCCGGGCGGGCAGACGCTGCCCATGGAATTTTCCATTGACGGCGCAGGCCGCTGCGACATTACGATGACATGGCAGGGCGAAAAGACGGAGCTGCCGGAGTTCGGGCTGCTCTTCCCGCTGCGCCGGGAGCTGACAGAAGTCTCCTACTTGGGTCTTGGCCCCCGGGAAACCACCGCCGACCGCACCGCAGGCGGCAAGATGGGCGCATGGAGCTACAACGTCCGGCAGGACTTTGCCCAGAACACCCCGGTCTACCCGCAGGAATGCGGCAGCCGCACCGACGTGTACCGCGCAGCGCTCACCGGCAGCGGATTGAATATAGGCATCGGCTTTGCAGGGGACGGCATGGCCTTCTCTGCCTTGCCCTACACGCCCCATGAACTGGAAAACGCCCGCCATCTCTACGAACTGCCTCGCGATGACAATAAGACCATCGTGCGCTGTGCTGCCTTCCAGCGCGGCGTGGGCGGCGATAATAGCTGGGGCGCAAAGCCCCATGCAGACACCTGCTTTGCGGTGGAAAAGGGAACCTCGTTCCGTTTTACGATTCAAAAATAAAAATTTACTTGGCTAAAGTGGTGGGTATCATCGTGATACCCACCACTTTGGTCTTATTGCGAAACCGTAACAAGACAAAAATCAGCGCAATATTCAAATAGTATATTTGCGATATGCAATCCAACGATGTTGCAAACGATTGAAAAAGTTGGATTGCGATGGCTGCTTCGCTTCCGCAAGCTGGATATGACCCAGCCGGAGCAGCGGCAGGCACTGGTGGATACCTTCATCAATGCCATCTATCTCTACGATGATAAGGTACTTATTACCTTTAACTATAAGGAAGGTACAGAAACGGTCGCTTTCGGGGAAGCCGTGAAAGCGGAGAAAAGTTCGGATATGAGTGCGCGAGGTGCACCAGATATTGAACGTCAAATCGTAAGATTTGACGTTCTTTTTTATGTAGGAAAGCGGCTGCACACTTTCTGCACATCGTTTGCACATTTCCTGAATATCGGGTCTTTCTGCGCAAGACCGTTCTGTCGCTTAAAAGCCCAACTGGGGCTTTCATTGCTCCGCTGCGCTTCGCAAACGCGAACTTTTGAAAACACGCCACTTTCGGCAGAATGCAAGAAAATGCATCAAAAACTTTGGAAAAAAGAGAGAGGGCTGGACGATGCCAGCCCTCTTGTGGGTCACAATTGCGCTATCACCGCGCCAATATCCCCATGGATGCAGACAGACTGCCGCTCGATCTCCGGCGGGCAAACGGCCTGTCCCTGATTGATGCAGGCGTAGAATGCATTTGGATTTTTAGCGGTCATCCGCCAGAACGGATACTTGATGATGACCGGGGTGTTGTAGCCAACCCCCAATTCCAGAAAGAGGATGCGCTGTCCCTCGTGACGGCGCAGAAATTCACGGTATCGCTCTGCCGCACGGTGCCAGCCTTCGTCCTCTACAAAGGTATCGTCTGCACGCAGGTTCATGCTCATGGGTCTGCCGCAATGCGGACAATGTGGCACAAGCTCGGACGGGATATAAGTTTTCAGGATGGTATTCTCCAGCACGGTCAGCTGACCATCCGGTGCAACGATATACCCCTGCGCTTCCACCATCTGCCGGATAAGCTTATCGTTGTCATACGTTTCCTGACAGCAGGGCTCGGAGCACTGGAACAGACCGTAATCCCCCTGCGTGTAGAACAGACGCTTTTTGTCAAAGCCTGCTTTCTGAAAACAGTGGTCCACGTTGGTGGTCAGCACAAAGTAGTCCTTGTCTTTCACAAGAGAAAACAGACCTTGATACACCAGCTTGGGTGCATCCTGATAGCGGTTGACCCAGATATACCGGCTCCAGTATGCCCAGTATTCCTCCATGGTGGGGTAGGGGTAAAAGCCGCCGGAGTACATATCCGTAAAGCCGTACTTGCTGGCAAAATCGGAGAAATATTCCCGGAACCGCTCCCCGTCATAGGTAAAACCTGCCGAGGTAGAAAGCCCTGCACCTGCACCGATGACCACTGCATCGGCATGGCTCAGAACCTGCCGCAGCGTATCAATCGGCCCGGAGCAGTCGTTCGTAGATTTTTTTGTCCATATCTTTGAAAACATTGAAAATCACCTTTTTGATGCTTGTGGGTGTTTGCAGGAACTCTTTCACAGTCTGCACCGCAATCTCTGCTGCAAGCTGGTTGGGAAAGTGAAACTCTCCCGTGGAAATGCAGCAGAACGCTACGCTTTCCAGCCCGTTCTCTGCCGCCAGCTCCAGACAGGAGCGATAACAGGAAGCCAGCAGTTCTTTGTCCTCTTTGGTCACTCGCCTGTTGATGATCGGGCCAACCGTATGCAGCACATAGCGGCAGGGCAGATTAAATGCGGCCGTGATCTTTGCCTGTCCGGTGGGTTCCGGGTGTCTCTGCCTGTCCATGATCTCCGCACAGGCAAGACGCAGCTGTACCCCGGCATAGGTGTGGATGGCGTTGTCGATACAGCCGTGGTTCGGGCAGTAGCAGCCGGTCATGCCGCTGTTGGCGGCGTTGACAATGGCATCGCATTTCAGGGTGGTAATGTCCCCCTGCCAGAGGTACAGCCCCGGCTGCAGGGGCGTCAGGTCAGCCGCATCGGTGATGCCTTTTGCGGCGATTTCCTCTTGCAGGTACGCATCCTGTATTTGCAGAAAGTCTGTGCCGATACGCCGTGGTTCACGGATATTCAGCAAGCCCCGCAGAAGCTGCCACTGGGTGTCTGCGTCTGCCGGTATCCGCAGTCCCCGATACTCCGGGTGTTCTTTCAAAAGCACCTGAATAAGGCTCATTCGCCGCTCACTCTGGTTCATGGTGTTCGCCTGCCTTTCAAAACCTTTCTATAAAAACGCAGCAGTCTACCCGTTCAGAAGACTGCTGCGCTGTTTTTTCAGATCAGAACTCGTAGGGAGGGTTGCCGGAGAAGTCTGCAATGATGCCGTGGGCATCCTCCAGATAGAACACCTCAAAGATGGGGTTGGCAGCCTCGCCGTACTGGCTCTTCACGATGGGGTTTGCGATGCACATCTCCTTGGCGGTCATGTTGTTTTCAAACACAGCCTTGCCATGCAGACGGAGCCATGCGTACTCCGGGCTGGAAACGGAGATCTCGATGTTGGGGTTTGCCTGCAGGTCCTTGTAAACATCCTTCTGGTTGTTGGTGCAGAACCACAGCTTGCCGTCCAGCTCACCGGCAAACATGAAGGGACGGCACTTGGCCTTGCCGTCACGGCCTACGGTGGCCAGATACTGCACCGGGTTTGCGTTCAGAAATTCTACGACTTTATTCATGGGATGTACCTCCATACATTGTTTTTTCTGACAGCTTTATTGTAATGCGCTTTGTGCGGCTTGTGAAGTACGCACAATATTGTGGTGTAGTTACTAAAAAGATACCATTGCGATGCTGCTTGCTTTTTTTTGCTGTTGAAAGCTATAATGATGCCGTAAAGCGGTGTGTGGTATCCGTGCATCCGGCACGATGACCACTTGAAATTCCCTTGGAGGTAATTATGGAAAAGGAAATCCTCAAAGAACTCCCGGCCTGCCCGGTGGAGACCACCCTGACCCTCATCAGCGATAAATGGAAGGTGCTGATCCTCCGGGATCTGATGCTGGGCACAAAGCGTTTTGGAGAACTGAAAAAGTCCATCGGCCATGTGACCCAGAAGGTTTTGACCGCTCAGCTGCGGCAGATGGAGGAAAGCGGATTGCTGACCCGGAAGGTCTATGCTGAAGTGCCGCCCCGGGTGGAATATACTCTGACCGAATTGGGATATAGTTTGAAACCGGTTCTGGATGCCATGCGGGCATGGGGCGAAGGGTATAAAAACAGGCTGGAAGGGAAGGAGGAATAAGCGTATTTGCTTGCGCAATCTTCCCACTCAGTGCATGCTGTGCATACTCCAGCGGCCTATTGTAAGATCATCTTCCCGAAGGGGGAGGCCCAGAAGGCAAGCTGAGAGTTCACGCGAACGCGCACAGGAAACAAAAAGCGACAGGAGCCGCAGAAAACAGCTCCTGTCGTTTTTTGTTTGCAGTCAGTTTTTACGGTTCGATCACATTGAAAGTCTTCTCGAACTTGGAGGCATACGCCAGCAGGCGCTTCAGAACGGTGGCATCGCCGCTGATCTGTACCTGCCCGGCCTGCTGACCTGTCATCAAGGCAAAGAGCTGCAGACGCTTGCAGGTGACGGAAGCCTGCGCATCCGGATGGTTCTCGCCGGGGTAAGACAGCAGGATGCCATTCGTACGGGTTACATAGAACTGTTCATTCACATCTGTCACGGTCAGATTCAGAGTCAGATCGTCGTTCTGGGCGGCATTGGCATCGGTCATGATAGCGATGTAATCCAGCAGCATGGCGATGGTCATCTCGCCCATTGTCGCGGCCAGTCCATTGGCTGTGCGCGCCAGTTTGGACAGGTTGCCCTTGCGCAGCTCGGCGGCACCCATCAGATAGGCATTGCGCCACGCGCCGGACTCTGCCTGATAGCCAAGCTGTTCCAGTGCATCTGCACACAGATTGCGTGCTTTCTGATTGGACGGGTCGGCGTAGACCAGTTCTTTGGTGATCTGCGCTACCCATTGATACTCGCCCTTTTCGTAGTCTTTTTTCGCTTTGCAGAGCACCAGCTCTGTGCTGCCCAGATATTCCACCAGCTTCCTGGCGGTATCGCTGGGCGGGAGCGGGTTCAGGTTGACCGGGTTGGCATCGTACCAGCCCAGATATTTCTGGTAAACGGCCTTGGAATTGTGCGCCAGTGTGCCGTAATACGGCCGGGTGTACCAGACCTTTTCCAGTTTTTTGGGCAGGGTCAGCATCGCCGAGATCTCATTCGAGGTATACCCCTGGTTCATGTAATGCAGGGTCTGGTCGTGGATGAACTTATAGATGGCGGCCGTGTTCAGCAGATACTCATGGATCTCCTCGCCCCAGTGCGGCCAGTTGTGGCTCTGGAACACCACATCGGTCTTATCGCAGAAGCGCTGTTCGGCCTCGATGATATACTTTGCCCACTCGTTGGCATCGCGCACCTCTGCGCCGCGCAGGGTGTAGAGGTTATGCAGCGTACCGGTGCAGTTTTCCGCCATCCAGAGGGCGCGGTATTTCGGGAAATAGGCGTTCATTTCGGCGGGGGCTTCGGTGCCGGGGGTCAGCTGGAACTCGATCTCCAGTCCGTCGATGGTCAGTTTCGGAACATCTTCCCCGATCTCGTAGGTGGGAGCGATGAGGGACACCGTACCGGTGGACTGTCCCATGCCGATGCCCACGCTCAGCGCACCCTTTTCGCCCTTGTCAAGCACCGTGCCATATTGGAACTGTGCGCGCCGCGCCATAGCGATGCCCGCATAGACATTCTCGCGGATGGCGTGCTTCAGAAAGCCCGCCGGCGCAAGCACAGGGACCTTGCCGGAAGCCAGCTGGTCTTGGAGCGAAAGGCTCGCATCTGCTGCCTGTGCGCGGTCGATGATACCTTCCACGCCGCCGAAGTGATCCACATGAGAGTGGCTGTACAGTACGGCCTTGATCTCCAGCGGGCCGAAGCGGTTTTCCATCAGTTCCTTGGCGGCTTTCATGTTTTCCCTGCACATCAGCACGTCAAACACGATCCAGCCATGGTCGGTGCGGATAAAGGTCGTATTGGCCATATCGAAGCCGCGCACCTGATAGATGCCGTCGCACACTTCAAACAGACCGGCTTTGGCGTTCAGCTGCGTGTTCCGCCACAGGCTCGGATTGACGGTGTCCGGCGCGTCCCGGTTCAAATCGCCGTAGCTCTGCAGATCCCATGAAGATCTGTTATCATCACCATCAATGATCCTGCCTTCCGCGTTGTCCAGCCAGCCGCGCTCTGCGTTGGTAAACTCCCGCCGGTCGGAAAAATCCAGCGCTTCATACCATGCGGCGTTCTTTTCTGCCGTGATAGCCGTTGCCTCTTCGGTCTCGCCCGGTTGGGTGGAGTCCTTGAAAATGTCTGTGATAAAGTTCAGACCGTTTTCGTCGGTGCTGCCTGCTGCATGCGCAGTCAGGGATGCGCCGCAGGCCAAAGCTGCAGCTGCCGAAGCAGAAATAAAGTTTCTGCGGGTCATCTTCATAGTCGTTTGCCTCCTTTATATCTGGGGCGATTTTACACAAACCGTGGGCGGCTGCCAGCCGCGCAGGGCATTCCAGTCGGGCTTATAGATGCGCAGGAAGAGATGAAATTCAGTCTCTCCGATGGGAAGCCAGTTCTCCGTGTTTTCCGGCATCGCATGGGAAAGTGTGATATCAACAGAACCGTCTGCATTTCGATTCAAGACAGACCGGTCATAGATGCAGTATCCACATTCGGCGTGACGACTGTGCGAAATGCGGCGTCTGCCAGCTTTTCCGCATGGATGAACTGGTTGATAGGCGCACGGGTATCGTTCGGTGTTTCTGCGTTGGTTTAAACCTTTCGGGTCGCATCCATCAGAACCAGTGGAAAGGCGTACAGATACGCCTGTTCCAGAAGTTCCTGCGCCGCCATCGTTTGTTGTGCTGCGGCGGCTTTCTCTACGGGCAAAAGTGTAGCTGCGCAGACCACCGCAGCCGCAGTGGAAACGTTCAGAAATTTCCGGCGGGTCATTTTCATAACATGAAACCTCCTGTTATGCTTTTTGTTTTAGGCATATGCGCCTTATGGGAATAACCATTCGGTGTTCTGTGTTCATCATACGAAAAGAATGCCGGGAAGTCAACACTTTCTATGCACGATGCGCCAAAAACGTGAGTTTCAACAAAAAGCACCTCAGATTATTGTTGAAAGCTCCATTGAATTGTGCTTTTTGTGAATCCTCCTTGTCCGAAGTGCAGCAGTATGTTATACTAAAGTCATCAACTGACAAAGGAGCACTGCAATGAGCGACCTGAATCGATGGATGCAAAAACACAATCTCTGCCCGGAAAACATTTTATATCTTTACCGCAGCGACCGGAAAACGGTCCTTCACCGCATGGACGGCGGGGAAGCCGCGCTGTATGCGCCGATGCACAGCGTCCTGTCCGTTCTGCCGGAAGATCTGTTCCTGAACATCAGCAAGGGAATCGCAGTGAACCGCAGCCAGATCGTAAACATCGGCAACGATGGCATTTATACCATGTCGGATGGCCGCACGTTTCAGGGACGCAAGCGCGGCCTGAGCAGCCACCGCCGCCTGCGCATGGAGATCGGGCTGTCCGACACAAAGCCTCGCCCCATGAGCATGAGCCTGCTGGAAAAATGCAGCCTGCTGGACGATATGCCGCTGGCGTTCTGCGTCATCGAGCTGGTCTTCAATGAGGACGGACACGGCGTGGATTTCATCTTCCGCTATTGCAATGCGGAAATGGCCAATATCGAGGGTGTGCCGGTGGAGGAAATGCTGAACCGCTCGTTTTACAAGGTGTTCCCCAATGGGGACAAAAAGTGGCTGGTGTCCTATGCAGATGTGGCGCTGAACGGTACGAAGCATACCCTCCACGATTACAGCCCGGAGGTGGACAAATACCTGACCATCCACTGTTATCAGCCCGAACTGGGGTATTGTGCCTGTGTGCTGCAGGCAAACGAGCCCTGAAGCAACAGGCGGCGTGGCCCATACAACGGGTCATGCCGCCTGTTGTTTTTGTTTTGCACCGCGCACGATGAGGCCAATGGGGGAAAGGTTGGCGATGCCGGTTTGCATGGAAACAGTCGTCGCCCGCCGAACCGATGACTGGCCTGCAAAAAGGATGGTGCGTGCAGCCGGATGGAGAGAGGATTTGATGTATGCTCTCCGTGAGGAGGGCAACATTACGGCGGCACCACTGTTGCTACCGTTAGCGAATTTCTATCCACGCCCTCCGCGAGGAGGGCGACTTTCAAGCTGCCCGTCGCCCTGAAGCGTGCCATCTGGGTCGCCTATCTGGCAGAGTGGCAAAAGAAAAAGGCCGCCAACCGCACCACCGGTTGACAGCCTAGCAAGATGGGGTTTTGACCGCCCTTCTTGCAATGATTTTACCACCGACAGGCGGTAAAGTCAAGCGGATACCCCGGCAGGGCTGCACCGCTCAAACCAAGCGGCCCCGCCCCACTCCCCCGGCAGCCGCCGGGCAAAACCTGAAAAGCAAAGGAGCAAAATTTCTATCCACGCCCTCCGCGAGGAGGGCGACTGGACACCTATATCGGCAATCTCCCTTACCTCACATTTCTATCCACGCCCTCCGCGAGGAGGGCGACCTTGTCGTCCGGGAGTTGTTGCTAATAGTATCAAGTATTTCTATCCACGCCCTCCGCGAGGAGGGCGACTTGGCCATCTTCTGGCTCATTTCGTCGATCATCTGATTTCTATCCACGCCCTCCGCGAGGAGGGCGACACCGTCCGCAATGTCGAGGGGCCGGACCTGGGGCACATTTCTATCCACGCCCTCCGCGAGGAGGGCGACCGCAGTTTGATGAGGTCAACGCATTTTTTATTGCATTTCTATCCACGCCCTCCGCGAGGAGGGCGATCCTTATAAGCTACGACTACACTTGCAGCATCGAATTTCTATCCACGCCCTCCGCGAGGAGGGCGACGCGGCAAACGGTCTGGCGTGATATCAAACGCGCTATTTCTATCCACGCCCTCCGCGAGGAGGGCGACAGGGGCCGCGCACCCTTGTTTGCGTCCTTGCCACATTTCTATCCACGCCCTCCGCGAGGAGGGCGACAGACTGCCCAAAAGTATGGGGACATCATAGAGATGATTTCTATCCACGCCCTCCGCGAGGAGGGCGACGGAGGAAACCAACACGGTTGTCTGGATGAACGGATTTCTATCCACGCCCTCCGCGAGGAGGGCGACGTCAGCGGGCCGGTCTTGGTGTCCACCTCATAGCTATTTCTATCCACGCCCTCCGCGAGGAGGGCGACCGTGACCGATGAGGAAGGCCAGACCTCTGAAGTGAATTTCTATCCACGCCCTCCGCGAGGAGGGCGACGGGCTTGTCCTGTTCGGGCTGATCTTGGTGTAGATTTCTATCCACGCCCTCCGCGAGGAGGGCGACAACTGCGATTCAGCGTAGAGCATGGGGCTGCGCTATTTCTATCCACGCCCTCCGCGAGGAGGGCGACCGTTCCCGGCCATGCTGGAGGCACGACGGACGCTATTTCTATCCACGCCCTCCGCGAGGAGGGCGACCTGACTAATATCCTGCATGATGTTGTACAAATCCAATTTCTATCCACGCCCTCCGCGAGGAGGGCGACTGCAGAGCTACGTCCACGCAATGGCCAACGGCAAATTTCTATCCACGCCCTCCGCGAGGAGGGCGACTTTTCAACCTCTGCCGCCATCCGGTCCGCGTAGTATTTCTATCCACGCCCTCCGCGAGGAGGGCGACATGTGCAGATGGGCGAGATCCTGGCCTACATGAAATTTCTATCCACGCCCTCCGCGAGGAGGGCGACGAACTATGAGTATAGTTTGGAGTACGGCGAGAACATTTCTATCCACGCCCTCCGCGAGGAGGGCGACGCGGAGTGCAGATTAGACGATGGGATCATCTATATTTCTATCCACGCCCTCCGCGAGGAGGGCGACAGCTGGCCTGTACGATTCTCTTTGAGAGGAAAGAAATTTCTATCCACGCCCTCCGCGAGGAGGGCGACCCGAATTGCGGAAATCCTATGGACGTGTTCAATGTGAATTTCTATCCACGCCCTCCGCGAGGAGGGCGACTTGCCCATGCTCACGCACTCCAGCAGTTACAGGATATTTCTATCCACGCCCTCCGCGAGGAGGGCGACGCCGAACATCGCCAGCGGCGGCAACGATGTCCAGTATTTCTATCCACGCCCTCCGCGAGGAGGGCGACAGTAGGTGTAGGCCTTGTGCGCGATGAACTCCAAATTTCTATCCACGCCCTCCGCGAGGAGGGCGACAGCCCCGCGACCGGAAACTTGTGTTCCACTGTACAATTTCTATCCACGCCCTCCGCGAGGAGGGCGACCTACGGCCAGTATGCCACCGCAGCGACGCAGCAGGATTTCTATCCACGCCCTCCGCGAGGAGGGCGACTGAGCAGTTCAAAGCGATGGAAGAACGTGGAATCATTTCTATCCACGCCCTCCGCGAGGAGGGCGACCAGATAGGCGATATCATTATTCCTTTCGATATTGAATTTCTATCCACGCCCTCCGCGAGGAGGGCGACCAGGCGTAGTGTTCAGTTCGGCCACATCGATGATATTTCTATCCACGCCCTCCGCGAGGAGGGCGACCTTCGGAAAGCGCAGCATTGCAATTCTCGCAATATTTCTATCCACGCCCTCCGCGAGGAGGGCGACAATCAGAACAGCCTTGACCGTGTTCGGACCGTTCCATTTCTATCCACGCCCTCCGCGAGGAGGGCGACCGGCAGGCTGATCTATTTTGACTTCCAGACCGGGAATTTCTATCCACGCCCTCCGCGAGGAGGGCGACGCGAGCTTCACGGTGTCCATTCGGCGCAACGCATATTTCTATCCACGCCCTCCGCGAGGAGGGCGACGATATTCTTTATCCGACATCTGCTTGTTGGAATATATTTCTATCCACGCCCTCCGCGAGGAGGGCGACGAAAAACAACCGGGGCACCGGGCAGATCAAGGGCATTTCTATCCACGCCCTCCGCGAGGAGGGCGACTCTTACCCTGACGGAGAGAAATCGGGCGGGTATTATTTCTATCCACGCCCTCCGCGAGGAGGGCGACCTGACCGATGATGCCATCGAATGGATTGCCGATATTTCTATCCACGCCCTCCGCGAGGAGGGCGACGGACACCTTCAGATTTGCCCGGCGGGCTTGTCCAATTTCTATCCACGCCCTCCGCGAGGAGGGCGACTATGCTGACCCGCTTGCAAGACGCCAGCCGCGAAATTTCTATCCACGCCCTCCGCGAGGAGGGCGACTGTTCAGGTCGATGCGGGAAGAGCCGTTGTAAGAAATTTCTATCCACGCCCTCCGCGAGGAGGGCGACGTCTATGACCCAGCCCGGCAGCAGATCGTTGTGGAATTTCTATCCACGCCCTCCGCGAGGAGGGCGACGACCAAATTCGGGCGGCAGGATTAGATCGAGAAGTATTTCTATCCACGCCCTCCGCGAGGAGGGCGACCTGCGTCCAGCAGGAATCACACGGAAAGCTATTCCGATTTCTATCCACGCCCTCCGCGAGGAGGGCGACGTGATGGGGTTGTAGCTGACAAGCTCGTCCGCATATTTCTATCCACGCCCTCCGCGAGGAGGGCGACGGAATGCAAGGTTCCGCTTATTTTGAATTTGGATTATTTCTATCCACGCCCTCCGCGAGGAGGGCGACTCACCCGGCCTGCCTTGCCATCAGCAGGCCCATATTTCTATCCACGCCCTCCGCGAGGAGGGCGACCTCTTTCATCTCGCGCGTCCTCCTTCAGTACGTCCTATTTCTATCCACGCCCTCCGCGAGGAGGGCGACGCGGATGCTGAATGGAGGAAAGAGCGATGACTGATATTTCTATCCACGCCCTCCGCGAGGAGGGCGACTATTATACATGGTTTTATCCCGTTTGGCAATACGATTTCTATCCACGCCCTCCGCGAGGAGGGCGACGTGAGGTTGTCTTGGTCGTCATACTCCCACTGGTATTTCTATCCACGCCCTCCGCGAGGAGGGCGACCTGCTGGTTCCTGTTGTGGGAGGCTGAGCGATGGCATTTCTATCCACGCCCTCCGCGAGGAGGGCGACAAACCGGAATGGTTTGGAGGGTGAAACAAGTGAATTTCTATCCACGCCCTCCGCGAGGAGGGCGACAAACCCAGCAGAACCTTGCGAAGTGGGCCAAGGAATTTCTATCCACGCCCTCCGCGAGGAGGGCGACAGCAAAAACGGAGAAAAACATCTCCGCTTTTGTTTCATTATAAAACGATCTGCACAGATTTGGAAGAACTTTTCCAAAAGCATCCGAAAAAAGAGCCGCGATCTGCACAGAATGGCTTGAAAACATGGTGCGAAGGAGACGGAAAAGGGGTGAGCGCTTCCCATTCGCACCGAGGGAGAGGGCTAGAAGATCAGCACGTCTCCGGATTCAAACAGGGGATGCACCCCGATGTGCTCGACCTTGGTCTTATAGTTGTTGCCCAGTTGATAAAACCGCAGACTGTCCAGATCGGGGTCGATGAGAGTGGCAAGCTCGGACTTCAGAACAGCAAACTGTGCGGCGTCCAGCAGGCACTCGAAGACAGAATTCTGCACCCGCTGCCCGTGGTCTACGCACTTTTTGGCGACTTTGCGCAGGCGTTTGCGCCCAGCAGCGGTCTCGGTGTTGACATCGTAGGTGATCAGGACCAGCATAGACGAACCTCACTTCCAGAAGAATGGCGGATACAGTTCCAGATCACCGCGCAGAGTCCGCGCCAGAAGGAGCGCCTGCACGTAAGGCACCAGTCCCCAGGGCAGTTTTTCTTTCAGGAAGGGATGGGTGATCTGCTCCTGCTTTTTGGTCTGCCAGGCTTTGAGAAACGCGCGGCGGCCATCGTCGGTCAGGAGGACAGCACCATTCTCCTGTTTCTGGAAGTGCTTCGCTGTCAGCAGTTTCTGGTTGATGCAGGACAGCACGAACCGGTCTGCGTAAACGGCGCGAAGCTCTTCCATAAGGTCCAGCGCCAGACTGCGGCGTCCGGGACGGGCGCGGTGCAGGAAGCTGACATACGGGTCCAGCCCGACGCTGCTCAGTGCGGAAGCGCAGTCGCGGGCCAGCAGAGAATAGGCGAAGGAGAGCAGCGCGTTCACATTGTCCAGCGGAGGCCGACGGTTTCGGGACACGAACGGAAACGCTTCATGCTGCTGTAAAATGAGGGAGTCGAAGCAGTCAAAGTAGCGCTGCGCGGCTTCCCCTTCCAGACCGCGCAGCTGGTCGAGGTCGTCGCACTGCTCAATGAGCGGGAGCGCCGCCGCAAGCTGGGCACTCGTGCGTTTGAGTTCCTCTACGGGTACGCGCTGCGGGTGGTCGCGGGTGGCGCGTTCCAGTACCCAGCGGGCGTTGTAAACTTTGCCAAGGATGAAGTACCGCGCATAGCGGCAGCTCAGCGCTTCGCTGTCGGAGATGCGGTACTGGGTCTGCCGCAGCAGGACATTGCCGCGCTCTTCGCCGACGGTGCGAGCCAAAAACTGGCCGTAGGGGCTGAAAAAGCAGAGGTCGATGCCCTTGGCCGCGCATTTGCCCATGAGTGCCGGGCTTGCACCGGAGCGGCTGAAGCAGACGATCCCTTCCAGCGTGTGGAGCGGGACCCGCCCGATCTCGGTCTTCTGGCGGCTGACCACGACATTTTCACCGTCGAGCGAAAGATAGGCGTCTTCCGAAGTGACGTAAAGCTGGGTCAATAGCTGTCTCATGGCGTGTCCTCCGCTTGCACTTCGTCCAGATAGGCTTTCAGGTAGGCCCTGGGGTCGGCGCGTTTGTACAGTGCGGGCAGGCAAAGCTCTTTGAGGGAGCAGGCGTTGCAGAAGGTTCCCGGCTTGACTTTTGGAGTGTAGCCGCGGGCGAAATACTGGTTCATCTCGTCGGCCATGGCCTGCGTTTTTTGGCGCAGCGCGTCCGTCAGCGGGACGAGTTCCCGCCGCCGCGTCTCCTCGTAGAAGAGCGCGGCCTGCGGGATATCACAGGCCAGCATCTCTTCCAGAGCCATGGCCTGCGCGCAGAGCTGCAGCCGGTCGGCGTCGTTCTCCTTGGCGCGGCCGTGTTTGTACTCCACCGGTATGGGCCGCCAGCGGCCTTCGGTGTGCTGCAGCGGGATGCCCTCCGGGTCCGCCCGGAATTCCACAACGTCGCAGTCTCCGCTGAGCCGCAGCCGGTGGCTGACGACCTTCATCCCCCGCGTGATGAGCAAATCGCCCCGCCGCTCGGTCTGCGCGGTATCATGGCAGCGGGTATGTTCCAGCCGCCCCTCTGCAGTGCGAAGGTTCTCAGACCATTGCTGTTCGAGGTAGGCCAACGCCCATTGTCTTCTACAAAAGGCAAAGTGTTGAATACCGGACAGTTGCAGATATTCGTCAGTGTTCATCATACACTTCCGGCGTCAGACCGTCCAATTCGTCGCAGGTAATCTCGTAATCCTCTGCGCTGTGAGGTGTCTCGCAGGTTGACTTCACATGCAGGCAGCGGTGGACCTTGGCGGAGGAATACTGACCGCTCTTGCAGTTGTGCTCCCACCAGTACAGGCGGATCACCTCCATGCTGCCGTCCGGCCGGGCAGAAGACGTGTCGTTCTCAAATAATGTGAGGAGAGCCTGCTTGATCAGGTCTGCATCCTCCTGCGTGAAGCCGGTCTTTTCGGCAAGCTGGCAGTTGATGCTGCCAAAGGTCGTATAGACGCCGAAGTCCACGCGGTGCTTCATGCCCATGGTATCGCTGGATTTTTTTGCACCGGATACGCCGTTGACGCTTTTGGTGATCTGCAGGCTGCTGATTTCGACGGGGTCAACGCTGAACGCCGGGTGGATGGATACGGGCCCACGCACACCGATCGAGACACCGTCGGCCTCGCCGCCATTCTTGAAGGCGAACACCTGGCCGAAGCTGCGCACATCCAGCCAGGTCTGGCAGGCGACTTTTGCGTAAACATCGGCGTCTTTTTCTTTTTTCAGTGCAGGGATAGAGTCAGCACGGTCTTTCAGGCTTTTGCAGCCGTCGATGCAGCGGTCATTGGACTGCACAAAAACCGGAGCGCCGAGGTCCATCATGCGGTTGCGGATCTTTCGTTTCAGGCAGACATCCGAGATCTCGCCGTAGCCTTCGTAGGTCTCACGGGGGCGGTTGCCATTGAGCGGGTCCCCATTGGGGTTTGCGTGGCGGACGGAAAGGACAAGGGCAAAGTCGATCTTATGGTTCAAAGTACTCATAATAGTAGATCCTCCTGTTATTTATTCTTCACTCGAATTGGAATTCTTTTTCGATTCTTCGTTTTCACGGCGGAAGGCCATCAGCTGGCTGGAATAGCCAAGGAGATAAAGTTCGCTCAAGGATTTGTTGGTGAAGTTTTCTTCACCGAGCTGATCGATCAGATCCAGCATGAGCTGATAACGGCGTCGGCTGCCGTTTTTGGACTGGATGCGGCTCAGATAGGGCGTGAGCTTGTTTTGCAGCAGAACGGTCGTTTTGGCGGGTCGCTGTACGAACATGACCTGTGCCCGTTCGGCATTCGTTGTACGTTTTTCATCGGTGGTCAGGTTTTGTGCATAGCGTTCGACCTGCTCTGCGCAGGCGAGGATGCGGCCGAACAGATAGCTGCGGTCGCGGCAGGTTTCATCCAATGCCATAGAATAAGATTCTCCTTTCGATCGGTTGTAATAACCGCAGATCAGCGCACAGGCGATGCTGCGGGTCTTGCGGGCTTCCCAGGGCTCCAGCGTGACGCCTGCCGTAGCACGGCGTACAGCGCTTCGCACAAGGTCATAAGGCAGCGGCTTTCGTTCTACCAGACAGGGAACAAGGCGCTCCAAAGTCTGTTGCTTGAGTTTCTGATCGACCTTTTCTCCATAAGCAGCTTTCGCGATGTCCTCCGGAGCGGGTGCTCCGACAAACGAAAAATGTTCCTGCTTGGGTTTCGTTCCGGGCTGTGCCGGTGCGGGGCGAGAGCGGTATTCCAAAAGCCACACAAAGGTCTTGTGCCAGTCAACGATATTTTCCAGCAGCCGGGAGCCGCTGAGTTCCTGATAATACCGGACCGAAAGGCGGCCTTTGGCACCAGAAGGAGAGTCCAGGATCAGAACGGAAAGCTGGGAGGTGTCGGTCAGCTTCAAGCGGTATCCATGGATCGCCCGATTGAACTGCCGCGCAATGGTCTCGGCGGTGGAAGCTTCCTGTGAGGGCATCAAAGCAAATTCTGGAATCGCCATGTCATCAAGATCATCAGCAGGGGCATTCTGCGCGAGATCATAGGTATCATCGCAAAGCGAGGGAACCGGTTCATCCTGTGTGCCCCAGACCAGGATGGATTCATCACCAAGATTTGTGCCCTGACGGCTGATGAGCCAGCGCAGTGCACTGTGGGCTTCCTGCGTGGTGCGATAGCCGATAGAAAGCGCCTGTCGTGGGTTAAAGAAACGCCCGCGAAAGGTGAAATTCGTTTCGTCGTTGCTGGAAATCAATTTTGCACCATCTCCGGCATTGCGGATCTTTTGTGGGCTAAGCATGGAAATCGCGGTTTTCTCACCAAGAACAGTGCAGTAGTCCTGATCGGTCAACTGTGATTCATAAAAATTCAGGAAACTGTCCCAGAGTTCGGGTGTGCAGGACAAATCAATGTTGTTGACACGAAAACGGATGAACGATTCAGTCTGGTCTCCAGAAGGAATGGCGCGAACGATTTGGGGCGAAGCATCTTTTTCACCTGTATATTTTGCGGGAAGTCTGCCAGTTTCATCTGTGAACAGGATGCCTTTTGCAAGAAGATCGGGAATCAGGCAGCCTTTTTCGAGGTAGTGAAGTACAGCGCAGACCAATGGGTGGGAAAATGGGGAAGAACACCAGCTGAGAAGCTGTTCGTGATATTTCTCCCAGCCGGGCTCCTTTCGCCCACCGTAATCGGAATAATTGGAAGCAATGTATTGAAGTTTGTCGGCAAGTGGGTGAGGTACAATGCCGGAAGTTCGGGCGGATGAGCGTTCAGTGCAGGGGATGATCGTGGTTTGTTCATCCTTACGCAGGACAAAAGCGTTCAGAAAATTGCCGTCGAGGTCGAGCTCTACCTGAATCTGTGCCTGCTGGGTGGTGTGACCGACGGGCAGGAGGGTGGCACGATTGGGTTCCTGCCTGCCGATGAGGTCAGGTTCTGCCCGGCGGATGTACTCATAGGTCTGATAACAGCGTTCCAGCCAGCTCATTCAGAGAACACCTCCTGATAAAGATCATCGCAGCTTTGGAGCGTTTCGTTCAGGATGAAATGCTTGGCCGACTGCTTCCGGATATCGCGGACGACGGGACACTCTTCCGGGCGGCAGAAGTGGATGATGCCGTTTTCCATCACCGGATACCAGAAACGCTCCTGCATGGTGCCAGTGGTGGTCTCGTCTGCGTAGGTCAGACCATGCAGCATCAGGCCAAGCGGAACAGAGGGAGTGTTGTCGTAAGCACCGGGGCCCTCGCCAAAGGTGCAGGGTTCTACGTAACCCTGACATTCTCGTGTACCGAGAAAGATGTCCCGCCGCCCGCCGCGTTCCAGCATTCGCTTGGCGATGGCGTAGTGCTTGTTTTCGTTCCGGTCCTGTGCAAGGTCCGGGCGGTGCTCGTTCCACTCAAAGTGGGCGCGCACCTGATAGGCAACATCGGACAGATACGTATAGATGGAAAGGTCGTTTTTGCCGTTGCTGTAGTTGATGGGGCGGATGCCCTTGGACTGCGTTTCGATCCGGTTCAGGATGCGGACATCGGTAGGGACCCAAATAAATGTGGGCTTCCAATAGACGCTTTCCAGAATGCCTTTGAGCGCTTGATACGTCGGGACGGGGTAACTGCATTTCTCGCCGCCCACGCGGGTAATGGGGTCACTGAAAAGTGCATAGCGTCCGGATACAAGCAGAGTGATGGTGTTGGGATATTGCAAAGAAATTCCTCCTTTTTATCAGAAGATCAGAACCTTCGGTGCAGAGGGCTCGGTCTGGATGCCCTTGATGAAGTCATAACAATTGGACTGCAAAAGATAGACGGCTCCTTTTGCTCCGGGTAGGATCGCATGGGCTTGGTCAAGGCGTCGGAACTCGCTGCTGTTGAGCTCTACGGTATAATGCTGTGCCTCACGGAACAGTTCGGGACCCGGATGTTCGGTGGACAAAAATAGTGAAACGAGTTTCTGCCCCTGTTCCTGGTACGGCACAATGACGGAGATCGTGTCGCTTTCCAGTGCATGAAATTGCGATTCGGCTGTATCAAATGCTTGAAAAAGCATGACAGGGGAAAGCGGCGGTGCCGAACGGTGGGTTTCCCGATATGCTTTGACACCGGATTTGTTGTCGCTCAGAAGGTCGAGGAGCGTCTGTCCGTCCTGCCCGGTCGGGGCAAGCATCTGGTTCTTCTGACGATCTTCTGAATAATAGGCGTCGTAGTAGGCCTGAATGGAGGCCGGAGAGAGCAGGTCTGTATGAGCAGGCAGGCTGGAAAGCAGACGTTCTGTGGAACGACGCCCCTCATCCAGATCCGGCAGGGAGTCCAGATGTTCTTCGTTCTGTGCGCAGGGGAGCAGATAGACCGGGCGGCAGGACGTTTTACCGTGACGATTGCAGCGTCCGGCGGCCTGTGCGACGCTGGGCAGGCCGGCCATGCCGCGAATGACGCAGTCAAAGCTCAGATCTACACCTGCTTCAATGAGTTGAGTGCTGACACAGATCAGCTTTTGTGCCGGGTGTGGTGGATCCAGATGGGCTTTGATCGCGTTGATCACATCCATGCGGTGCTGCGGGCAAAGATGTGTAGTAAGGCAGAAAAGCTGAACATCCGAATCCAGAAGCGGTTTTAGATGATCGAATACGGCTTCGACCATCCGGCGGGTGTTGAGGATCACGAGCAGAGAATCATTGGTTTGGAGCTTGTCCAAGGCAAAATCGGCCAGTGATTCAGCAGAAAAACCGGAATGGTCGAGAATGGGGACGATTTCGGTTCGCTTGAACTGCTCAAAGCGTTTTGCATAATCTGGAACGATGTCCTTGGGAGTAGAAAACAAAAGTGGATAAGCAAGTTGCTCCAGAGGAGGCTGCGTGGCGGTGCAGAGGACGATCGTGCAGCCCATCGCCTGCGAAAGCAGGTTGAGTGCAATATTGAATAAGTAGGTGTGTTGCAAGGGAAGCGACTGGATCTCATCGAAAAGCAAGACAGCGTTGGCCAGTGAGGGCATTCTGCGGGCGTTGCGGCGAGGCGCAGCGAACAGGGTGTTGAGAAATTGAACCATGGTCGTTGCAATGAGGGGTACACCCTGCCAATTCTGCGTTTGTGCCAGAATGGATTCCTGCAGAGTCTCGTCCTGGATGGCGTCCGCGTGATGTTCCAGAACAAGAGCGGAATTGCCGAGCGCCTTCCGGAAATGCCCGGTGTTCTGCCCGATGATTGAGCGATAGGGTGCAAAATAGAAGATCCGGCTGGCATGGGTGTGCTCTGCTGCGTGAATACAGAAACGGAGGCCGGAGTAAGTTTTACCGCCTCCGGTGGGAACATAGAGCCGGTAAATGCCGGGAGCGGCGTTCTGCCCGGCAGAACGACACTGGTCGGAGATTTCCTGCCGCAGAAAGTCGATCGTGCGGGTTTGTTTCAGGTCTGCAAGAAAGTGCTCCACGGTGTTCGCCAGTGAGGGCCAGTCGGTTGCCTCAACGGATGGCAATGGTGCGTTTTCCTCAAAATGGGCGGTGTCGGCCCAATCGGCATCGACCAATGCACCAAATAGATAGCGCTGAACAAGACCGAGCATCATCTGAAACGAAACGCTGTTGGAGCGGTTGTCACCGATTTGCAGAAGTTCGTTCCAAAGAGACGCGATCTCCTTTGCTGCAAGCGCTATTTCCTGCTCGATCTCTTCGCGCGGGATGCACTCGGTGAAAAATGTTTCACAGCTCTGGGCATAAAATGGCGCAGCTTTCTCGGAACACATTCGTTCCAACCAGGGTTCATTGCCGTTTTCCGGGTCGAAAATATCGCATCGTGTGCCGTGATGGCAGCCGATGGCAATGGCGGCAAACTGTGCAGCCAGACGGTAACTTTTCCGTGTTTCGTTTTTTCCAAAGGCTTCCCAGACCCACCGCATCCCGGCACTGGAATGATTGAGTTTTCCGACGATCGGGGCTCCATAAAGATAGTCTTGAACCTCGTGAGCAGCTTTTCCGAGATCGTGCAGAAGTCCGGTCAGGCGGCCAAGATGTTCCAGGCCAATCTGCTGACAGGCAGCACCGCAGCGTTCACCGACGTTGCGACTGTGTGTTTCCAGAAGCTGGGTGCGTGTTCTGTCGGGTGTCTGATGGGCAATGAGAGGACGTTTCATCCGACATTCCTCCTTTGGGTGATTTTACCATAATGATAGGACGTGGTGCGAACGGTGTCAATCCAATACAAACAATAGAAAAGGATTTTAGCAAAGTGCCTAATTTTACGCAGGAAAAACCGTCTGATTGACGATGTGGGGAGGGAAATCTTGTGGACTGCATTCATAATACACTCCATGATGTCCCATAAATCGTACTTCCACGTTCCCTTCTCAAAAAATCTTGCCTTTTCCCCAAAAAAGGCTTACAATAGCCTCGGCAAACCGAAAAGACAAGGAAACAATTTCGGAGGACAGAGCAATGGCTTGTACTACAATTTTAGTCGGCAAAAACGCATCATACGATGGCTCCACCATGGTCGCCCGCAACGACGATTCGGGTTCGGGGCATTTCACGGCCAAAAAGTTCGTGGTCGTGCAGCCGGAGGAGCACCCGGCCGTCTATCGGTCGGTGATCTCCCATGTGGAGGTGCCGCTGCCCGGCCATGCGCTGCGGATGACGGCTATGCCCAACGCCGTGGAAGGCGAGGGCATCTGGGCGGCAGCGGGTGTCAATGCGGCCCATGTGGGCATGACGGCCACCGAGACCATCACGTCCAACCCGCGCGTTCTGGGTGCAGACCCGTTGGTGGTGTACCAGCCCGCCAAAGGGGAACGGCCGGAAGTGCCCGGCGGCATTGGCGAGGAGGACATCGTCTGCCTCGTGCTGCCCTATATCCGCACGGCCCGCGAGGGCGTGGTGCGCCTGGGCGAGCTGCTCCGGACGTACGGCACCTATGAGATGAACGGCATCGCGTTTCAGGATGTGAACGAGATCTGGTGGCTGGAGACCATCGGCGGCCACCACTGGATGGCCCGCCGTGTGCCGGACGACAGCTATGTCGTGATGCCCAACCAGCTCGGCATCGACAGCTTTGACTTTGCCGACGCCTGCGGCGCACAGGAAAACTACATGTGCTCGGACGACCTGAAGGCCTTTGTGGACAAGCACCACCTCGACCTCTCGCTGGACGGCAGCTTCAACCCGCGCGATGCCTTCGGCAGCCACGACGACGCCGATCATGTGTATAACACACCGCGCGCCTGGTTCATGCTGCGGCATCTGAACCCCAACACCTGGGTCTGGGAAGGCCCCGATGCAGACTATACCCCGCATTCGGACGACCTGCCCTGGTGTATGATCCCGGAGCGGAAGATCACACCGGAAGACGTGAAATACCTGCTGTCTTCGCACTATCAGGGCACCCCGTATGACCCGTATGCCGCCTATGGCGACCCGAAGAGCAAGGGTGCCTACCGTACGATCGGCATCAACCGCAACAGCTTCATGGCGCTGACCCAGATGCGCCCGGATCTGCCGGAGGAGTTCCGCACGGTGGAGTGGATCGCCTATGCGTCCAATGCCTTCAATACGATGGTGCCGTTCTATGCCAATGTGGACACCACCCCGGCCTACCTCGCCTGCACCACCGGCGAAGTCTCCACCGAGAGCTTTTACTGGGTCAGCCGGATGATCGCCGCCATGGCCGATGCCGCTTACGGCAAGTCCATCTTCCATGTCGAGCGCTACGAGGAAGGCGTCCTCTCCGCCACACGCGCTCTGTTGAACGCCTACGACGAAAAACAGGCCCAGGAGGCCGACCCGGCCCGCCGTGCCGCCCTGCGCACGGAGGCCAACGAGGCCATCGCCAGAGAGCTGAAGGCCCGCGCCGCCGATACGCTGGACAAGGTCCTCTTTGAACTGAGCTGCACTATGAAGAATGCCTTCTCCCGCTCGGATGCCTGAGCAACAAATAAGGGAATAATAAGGAGCGTCTCCGCACAGAAGCTACTTCGTGCGGGGGCGCTCCTTTGTTGTGCCAGAAACAGCATTTCATAAGGATCTCCCGATGCAAAAAAACTCAGAATGATGGATATAAATCATAAAGAAAACGATTTTTGTATGCGTTTCATATTTTTGCGGGGGGGGGGATAAAAATGAAAAAACATAGAGGAAAACATTGACAGACGGCTATAAAAGATGGTATCTTATGAGAGAGGCTTTATACCTCGGATGTCATTGTACCCTGAGGAGGGGAAAAACTTTTTGAAACGATATGACCAGGCAGGAAAAGCAAAGTGGCTGATCCTGGTCATTGCGGCAGGTATCCTTCTGCTGGGTGTGATCCTGTATGCAGGGGGACGCTGGCTGGAGACCAGGAGCGTTGAAGAAGTACGCGGGGATCTGACCCAGACGGAAGCGGTGGAAACGCAGGAATACAACGGCGTCACATACCAGCGCCGGGAGGGGCTGACCTCCATCCTTGTGATGGGCGTGGACCATGACAGTGCTGTGGAGAGCGAGGGCGCTTACCAGGGCGGCCAGGGAGATTTCCAGCGGCTGATCGTCATCGATCCGGAACGCCAGGTCATCCGTCAGTTGAAGATCGACCGGGATACCATGACAGAATGCACCGTGCTGGGCTACCTTGGCAGCCCCATCGGCACCAAAGAGATGCAGATCAGCCTTGCGCATGGCTTCGGCGATGGCAAGGAGGAAAGCTGCGAGTATGCCCGTGAGGCAGTGGAAGGTCTTCTGCTGGGAGAGTCCATTGATTTTTACGTGGCCATGAACATGGATGGCATCTCGGAGCTGAACGATCTGGCAGGCGGTGTCACCGTGACATTGGAGGATGATTTCTCCTCCATAGACCCTGCAATGACCAAGGGCACGACCCTGACGTTGCATGGGGACCAGGCCGAGACCTTTGTCCGCAGCCGGATGACGGTCGGAGATGGGACCAACGCCAGCCGCATGGAACGCCAGGAGGCGTTCCGTGGTCGCGACCAAGAAGACTGCAAAGGTCTGAGTTTGAGAAAGTACCTTTTGTAGGTTTACAGAAGGCAGTGGCATTTGCTGCCACTGCTTTCTTTCTGCTTCAGAATAAATCAAAGGGAGAACAAAACTATGTCAGAATACCAAATGCCACCCCCCAATAAGGTGAATTCGCCCCAGCCCGGCAATGGAGACGAGGAGACCATTGACCTCCTGGAGCTGTTTTATGCGCTGCTGGGAAAGTGGCGGGAAATCGCAGCAGCGACCGTGGCCTGCGCCCTGATCGCAGCCATTGGGGTGCTGTTTTTTGTGACGCCCAAGTATCAGGCGTCGTCTACCATTTACGTCATCAGCCAGAAAGACTCGGACATCAACATCTCCGATCTCCAGATCGGCACGGCCCTGACCGATGACTATATCCAAGTCTTTCATATGTGGGAGGTGCAGGAGAAGGTGATCTCCAACCTGGACCTGCCCTATACCTACAGCCAGCTGGATAAGATGCTCTCTGTGACCAATGCCTCCAACACCCGGATGGTGGAGATCACCGTGACGTCGGAGTCTGCGCAGGAAGCAGCAGACATCGCCAATGAGTATGTTACCGTGGTGCAGGACTACATTGCCAAAAAGATGGCAACGGACAAGATCTCTATCATGTCCACAGCACTGGTTCCGACGGAGCCGGTCAGCCCGAACAAGACCAAAAGCATCCTGCTGGGAGCATTGCTGGGCTTTGTGGTCAGTGCGGGTGTCGTTGTTGTGATGACATTGCTGGACGATACCTACAAGACGACGGAGGACATCAAGAAATACACCGGCCTGGTGACGATGGCGGTGATCCCGCTGGAAAAGGGCGATGAGCCAAAACACCAGAGGGCAGACAAGCAGATCGGCCTGAAGCTGCCGGGAGGGAAAACGCTGTGAACAGACTTGAATTTCGAAAACTTCCCCAGTTGAGCTACCCGGTCAATGAGGCCTTCAACACCCTTTCCACCAATGTCTCCTTTTTGGGTCGGGATATCAAAAAGATCATGCTTACCAGTTCCCACGCATCCGAGGGCAAGAGCTTTACCAGCATTACGCTGTGCCGGAAGCTGGCAGAGCGAGGCAAGCGGGTGGTCCTGGTGGATACGGACCTGCGGCGGAGCATGATCACCACTGTTTATGGGGTGCAGTTTGCGCCGGGTTCCAAAAAGCAGGGCCTGTCTCACTATCTGGCCGGCATTGCCGAAAAGGAGGAAGTCCTGTTCCACACCAACGTTCCGGGCATGGACTTTATCCCTATGGGCCACGAACTGCTGAATCCCATCCCGCTGCTGAGCTCTGAGCGGTTTCAGAACCTGCTGGATGGACTGGCAGAGCAGTACGATTACGTGATCGTGGATGCGGCTCCGGTGGGCGTGGTCATTGATGCTGCGGAGATCGCCAAGGTCTGCGATGGCATTCTGCTGGTGGTGAGCTACAATCAGGTCCACCGGCAGGAGCTGATCGACGCCAAAAACCAGTTGGAACAAACGGGCTGCCCCATCCTCGGCACCATCCTCAATCAGGTGGATTACGAGGGCTTTGCCAACAAGAAGTATTATTACAAATCGCATTATTCCAGTTATTACAAGGCCTACGAAAAAGAGGCAGAAGAAAAGAAGAGCTGAACCCATGACAGAACAGTTTTTAGATCTGCATACGCATGTGGTCTATGGAGTGGACGATGGAGCCCGCACGGAAGAACAGATGCGGGCGATGCTGGACGCAGCTGTTGCCAACGGCATCACCACATTGGTGGCCACCACCCACGCGACACCGGGCCTGGAGGCCTTTCCACAGGAGCGCTACCAGCGCCACCTGGATGCAGCGCAGGCCTATTGTCAACAGCAGGGGTATGGATTGCGGCTGTACCCCGGTGCGGAGCTGCTGTACAACCCCATGCTGCGGGATGCGGCCAGAGAAAACGGCCTGCCCACGCTGGCCGGTACGGACTGGGTGCTGATGGAGTTTTTACCGCAGACTTCCGCCAAAGAGCTGGAAAACGGGCTGGAAGAAGTGGCTGTGTGCGGCTACTCCATTCTGATGGCCCATGTGGAGCGCTACCGCTGCCTGGAATCGCGGGGCCTGCTGGAAAAGCTGAAGGCCCGGTATCCTGTGGCCTGCCAGATGAACGGTTCCACGGTGCTGGAGCCGGGCAGCTTCTGGAAGCGGCGGCGGGTGGAACGCTGGCTGAGCAGCGGTGTCATTGATGTGGTAGCATCGGATGCACATAACACCACGTCCCGGCCGGTCAATCTGCGGGAAGCCTATCAAAAGCTGAAACTCACCTTCGGCGAGGAAACAGCGGACCGTTTGACCGGGCGCAGCGGCCTATGGAAGGAATTCCGGGACGCCTTAGCACAACAAAAAGCGACTTGACGTTCCAGCAAAGTGCTGGGGACCGCTTCCTTCTGCAAAGTGCGTAGCATGTTGGGGGCGGGTGTGCAAGACGCAGAAAAAGCAAAACAGCGGCAGTTTTCCAAATTGGAAAGCGGCCGCTGTTTTGTTGCATCTAGAGCAAAAATAAAAAATCACACCCCCGATGCGCCGTAGTTTGCCAGCACACGGGCGGAGGGATCGTTGACGTTGCAGCCGGGCCATGCCTTGTTGGGCATCCAGAAATCGACGATGGTGCGGCTCTGGTCGTGGTAGTATTTCTCGAAGATCTCGCGGTAGAACAGGCTCTCCTTGGTGAACGGCATGCAGTGGGCCGAATAGTTTGCCCGGCGGAGCTGGAACTCCTCGTCGGTGTAAAGGCTCTCGGTATACTCCTTGATGTCGTCTACCATGCTGTGGCCTACGGCGTCGGAGAAGGCGGCCTTTTCACGCCACAGGATCTCCGGCGGCAGCCAGTCGCCCTCAAAGGCCTTGCGCAGCAGGTACTTGCCCTTGCCGTAGCTGTTCAGCTTCTTTTCGGGGTCAATGGCCATCACGTAGCGGACGAAGTCCAGATCACCGAAGGGCACACGGGCCTCAATGCTGTTGGAGGAGATGCAGCGGTCGGCGCGGAGGACATCGTACATATAAAGCTCGCGGATGCGCTTCTGGCTCTCCTGCTGGAAGGCGTCGGCGGTGGGGGCATAGTCGGTGTACTTGTAGCCGAACAGCTCATCGGAGATCTCGCCCGTCAGAAGGACACGGACATCGGTCTGCTCGTGGATGGCCTTGCACAGCAGATACATGCCCATGCTGGCGCGGATGGTGGTGATGTCCCAGGTGCCCAGCAGGCGGATGACCTCTTCCAGGCTCTGGAGGACCATCTCCCGGTTGATGATGACCTCGTGATGCTCGCTGCCCAGATAGTCGGCGGTCTGGCGGGCATACTTCAGGTCAATGGCGTCGGTGTCCATGCCAATGGCAAAGGTACGGATGGGCTTGCCCAGCTTTTTGGCTGCGATGGAGCAGACCAGCGAGGAGTCCAGACCGCCCGAAAGCAGGAAGCCGACCGGCGCGTCGGCGTCCAGACGCTTTTCCACACCGGCGATGAGCTTTTCGCGGATGTTGGTCAAGGTGGTCTCCATGTCGTCTTCCATGGGAGCGGGCACGTCGGCGATGTCCTCATAGCGGACGAAACGGCCGTCGCAGTAGTAGCTGCCAATGGGGAAGGGCCGGATGTCGTCGCACCAGCCGATGAGGTTCTGCATCTCGGACGCGAATGCGATCTGGTGGCTGGACTTGGAGTAGCCGTAGAACAGCGGGCGGATGCCGATGGGGTCGCGGGCCGCGATGAGGCGGTCCTTGCGGGAATCGTAGAGGATGAGGGCGAACTCGGCGTCCAGATGGCGGAACATGTCGAGGCCGTACTCATAATAAAGCGGCAGCAGGATCTCACAGTCGCAGTCGGACTGGAACTTGTAGCCCCGGCGCTTCAGGATCTCTTTTTCAAAGCGGAAGCCGTACAGCTCGCCGTTGCAGACCACACAGTCAGCTCCGCGGTAGAACGGCTGCATGCCTTCGGGCGTCAGGCCCATGATGGCCAGCCGGCCAAAGCCCATCAGGCCGAACGGCCCTTCCACGACCCGCTGGTCGTCCGGGCCGCGCATCACGGTGCGCAGCAGATAATCCTTGAACTTGGCGGCACTCAGATCGTGCCCGGTGTAACCCATTACACAACACATAGTTCTTACCCCTCTCAAGTGACCGCTCCGTCATTGCTTGGCAATGCCGCCTTTCCGGATCGGAGCGGTCTCAAATAAAAAATACGGCAGCTTTCATCCCATTTTGCTAGGACGAATGCTGCCGTATCCGTGGTGCCACCTAAATTACCGACACGCTGGGCATGTCAGTCACTTTTGTGCGCTCTCCCCGTTGAAAGCACTGCCGCGATAACGAGCGGCGCACGTCTGCCCCTACTTGCCGCCTTGCGCGGGTTCAGGGGGAAGCTCACGGGGGTTCGTTCAGGTCCGGCTCTCTGCGCGGCTCACACCTGCCCGCGCTCTCTGAAAAAGAGCGGTTGGACCTTACTTTTCCCGGTCAACGCTTTTCTTGCCTGGATTGTATCACGGCTTTTTGTCCGTGTCAACAGCCGAATTTGAATTTTCTGCGGTTTGTTCAGCCTGCTCATTTTGCTGCGCACAGCGGCGGCAAAGTCCGTACAAAACGCTTCCCTCGCACTGGAGCGTAAAGCCGTGTTCGGCCATCAGATGGGCGCGCACCTCGTCCATGAAGTGGCAGTCCAGGTGATAGATCCGCCCGCACTGCACACATTTGAGGTGCAGATGCTCCCGGCAGTGCCGACCTTCGTCCACATACTGGAACACCGCTTTTTCGCCCTTGTCAGCGACATATTTCATGATGCGCTGTTCGCCCGCCAGCTTGTCGAGATACCGGTAGACGGTGGTGGGGTTGGGGCTGGCACCCTCGGCCTCCAGATGTTCGAGAATATTCGACGCACTGACCGCGTGCTGCCGGTTGTTGATGAGGTAATCCAGGATGAGCTGCCGGGTTTTGGTGTTATATCCGCCGCGACCTGCCATGATATCCGCCTTCCTTTCCGCATCAAGTGTACCACAATTTATCCTTCGATGCAAAACAAGATGGGAGAGTTGGTGACAAGCACAAAAAACTTTGTGAATAATGCGAGAAAATACGGCAGAATATCTGTGCAAAACGGAAAAGCTCCCAATCTTTTGGAAAAACTCTTGTAAAGATTGACAAGTTGTGTGATAATGTTTATATGAGATGAGTTGGATTATTTCAGGGATACAAGCTGCCTTTCGGGCGGCTTTGCGTTGTTTGAGACGAACATCGGAATGAAATGATCTGTTCGGTTAGGAGATTGGAAAGATGAAAGAGATGGAACAGCAGGCAAAGCAGAGCTTGAAGCTCCAGGCCTACCAGTACCTGAAAACAAAGATCCTGAACTGTGAGTACCGTCCCAATGAGTTTCTCAACGAGCAGAAGCTCTGTGCGGAGATGGGCAACATCAGCCGCACCCCCATGCGGGATGCGTTGGGCCGGTTGGAGCAGGAGGGTCTCATCACCATTCTGCCCAAAAAGGGCCTGATGGTCTCCGGCATCACGGAGGACGATGTGCACAGCATGTTCGAGATGCGCCTTCTGGTGGAGCCGTATGCGCTGCGCAATTACGGCAACCTGATCCCCCGGCAGGCACTGGAAGACTATAAGGAACTGATGCACCACCCGGACCGCATCGACGACTTCTGCAAGTCGGACGATGACTTCCACGAGCTGCTGATGAGCAGCCTGCCCAACAAGTACCTGCGCTCGGCCTATGACCGCATCACCGGCCTGAACACCCGGTTCCGCATCATGACCGGCAAGGTGAGCATGATCAATCAGGACCAGACCTGCGAGGAGCATCTGCACATCCTGGATGCGGCCCTGAACGACAACTGGGACACCGCCGCCGATGCGCTGCAGCACCATCTGGAGCTGGCCCGCGATAAGGCCGAAGGCGTCATCAAGGTCATCCGGCTGTGGTAAGACTTACCCTCTCAGGCGCTCCGCGCTAGCTCTCCCAGAGGGCGAGCCACTGGCGAGCCGGTTCTGGTCGTGCTGGATGAGCAACGTTTTTTGGAACCATAAAATAGAGTGCTCCGCTGTTTCGATTTACAGCATCCGTACAAACGCTCTTTTGTCAGAGCCATTGTATCGATGCCGTTGGTCTTGACGACGGAGCACTTTTGTTTCCGATCCAAACTGCTTTCAGCATCCAGCAGAGCCTGTCCGGCCTGCCAAGGGCTCCCCCATCGGGGGAGCTGTCAAACCCACAGGGTTTGACTGAGAGGGTACTTTTTTGCACAAAAACAGCACATTTGTCCAGAAACAGTGAGATATGTATAAAAAATTCATAAAAATCATAAGAATTTGACATTGCATAGTTTTTAACAATGTGGTAAAGTAAAAGGCAGAGAGACCCGGATGAAAACGGGTACAATGATTTGGAGGATCGTAATTATGGCTGATCGTATCGTATTGAATACCATTTCCTACCATGGCCACGGTGCCATCGAGAACATCGTTCCCGAACTGACCGCCCGCGGCTACAAGAAGGCGTTCGTCTGCTCCGACCCCGACCTCATCAAGTTCGGCGTGACCAAGAAAGTCACCGACCTGCTGGATGCGGCAAACTTTGCCTACGCTGTGTACAGCGAGATCAAGCCCAACCCCACCATCGCCAATGTGCAGGACGGCGTGGCGGCCTTCAAGGCTGCTGAGGCAGACTGCATCGTGACCATCGGCGGCGGCTCTTCCATGGATACCGCGAAGGCTATCGGCATCATCATCAACAACCCGGAGTTCGCGGATGTCCGCTCTCTGGAAGGTGTCGCACCCACCAAGAAGCACGCCGTCTTCA